>JGI12631J13338_1000026_pt1 | contig 63400 bp, 76 predicted proteins | sample BlaSpr_A8_Ref_O1_FD_13338 | JGI IMG/M metagenome (IMG submission 13338) | reverse complement strand
GACTGCGCATTGACCGACGAAAAAACCACCACTAAAAGACAGATAAAAATTGAATAACGCATGGGAGGAAGTATTTTGCTTGAGGACGAAGATAGGGTTAATAATTTATTACGACAAAATAATTTTTTACTTTACGATTAAATGATTTAATTTCGGGTAATGGATAAATGCTTGCATTGCATGGAGCCCTTAACTCATGTCGAAGGTCGAAAGAAAAAGTCTTTCTGCAATGTCAACTGCCGGAATAAGTACTTTTATGCCAAAAATAAGCGGCTAGTTGAGCAGGCCAAGCAGATCGTACCCAAGCCCGTTGTCGCTCCGCCGCCTACTCAAGATGAACTTTTGGCTAAAATAAAAGCTGTTAAGGATGAAAGGATACCACCAAATAGGGATACGGTCTTAGGGCGGAAGGCGTGGGGAATGGAGCAACAAAACAGGATTAAAGAGCTTGAATCTAAACTTAAAAATCAATAATATGGGATATAACACCACTTTCAAAGGAGAGTTGAAATTTACTACCGAACTGACCACCAAGCAACTTATTAAGGTAAAGTCATTTTTAGGTGAAGATTGCCGCGAACATCCAGAATGGGGCAACACTCAATTGACTTATATTGACCTTGTATTGCTAGATGACTTTTCAGGGCTCAAATGGGACGACGGAACCGAGAAAACATATGACTTACCCCAAAAGGTGAATCTAATCATTGAACAAATGCGGAAAGAATATCCAGACTTTGGCCTGTCTGGAAAATTATCGGCACAAGGTGAAGATTCTGATGACCGTTGGTTTTTGAATATGGTTGACGGTGAAGCGGTAAAAGAGAAAATCCCACTTCCAAGCGATGAAATAGTATGCCCCGAATGCGGCCATCTGTTCAAACTCTCACAAGCTAAAAAACGCAAAAAATGACTGATAAGAAAAAACGAGGCCGTCCACCAGGAAGCGGGAAGAAAAAAGAGGTGTTAGCTTCGAAGATAGATTTTAAGCATGTTACGGCGGCGGCCTATGACGCCGCCAAGCTACTCGATACGATTATTGACGAACATCCTATGTACATTGATGCGTCTAAAAAAGGAACCCTTGTAGTAACCGATCCACTTGTCGCTGCTTCACTAGCTCGGAATCCGCGAAATGCTGACCACCAAAATCACATCCCATTTCCCGAGGATTGGGACAAAATGGGTAAGGTTGACAAACTAAAATGGCTGACGGAACACAGAAAATACGCCATATCCTTCTACAAACAGCAAAATATTATTCACGATGCCACTAGCTAATATACCAGAGGGGAAGAAAGCCGATCGAGCCGATTTGGATATCCGAAGATCAAAAGGTCAAAACAGAACGGGCATTCCTGTCTTTTATATTCGCCCCGTCTTCGCCTGCGATAACCGTAGCCATAGGTTCATCGGCTATGATAAGATGGAGAAAGGAATCGCTAAATGGTTCTCTCCGGAGATCAGAGCTTATATCGTCGATGGCCATCTGATCGGATCGAATACGCCGAATAATGCCCGTCGGGAGTACAACCGCATCTGTGAAAGAAAAAAAATAGGTCAGACATTCGAAGTAAAACCATTACAGCCATGAATACAGATACTCCATCTAAGCAGGAGGGGAAAGAAACAGAATACCTCTATTACCAGATCGACATTGAGGGAATGCCTTTGGATTGGGATACGACCATCTGTGAAGATTTGGATGCCGTTCGCGACACCCTGCAATATTTGGAAATCTATTTTGACGATCCGACTATTGAAGCAAAGGCAACTATTCGCGGCATCGGTATGACCCGCTCCGCCTATGAAAAATGGAAAGAAGAAAATCTTGAAAATTAACCACCATGACCAACCACACAGATAGTTCAAAGGAGATAGAAATACCTGAAGAGTTTGAGGAATGGGCCGAAAGTCAAGCCAATAAATACTATGACGAATCAACTTTTGGTTACTGCGCGGCTAAAGAAACGGCTATCGCTGCTTACCGCCATCTACATCCATTTCCTTCGCCGAAAAAGTTTTTCTTTTCACAGGACGACAGCTGCCATTGGTACATGATCCCGGTTGAGCGACGCGAAGAATGGAGCAAGGCGAGCGACCTAAATCTCGATACCGACGAAGGATACGACGAATGGCAAAATGGTAATTGGGAGGATTATAGGACCGGCGGCGGTATCGGTGACATAGAATTTACTCCAACCACTTCAGGGGACACAGGGATGAATTTGTAAACAACGTTAAAATTTGAAATATGATGAACGACCGGATTTATAAGGCGCTAATCTTAAACGACTACAAGGATGCGCCATACGCGGATTGGGTAATGCGCCGGCAAAAGACCATTGAGACAAGGTATCGACGAACGGCATATCGCGGTGACCTGGTTATCTGCTGCGGTAAAACCAATTCCGTAGGCCCGAATGCGGGGAAAGCGCTCTGTATTGTGAATCTTTACACCGTTCGACCAATGGAACCAGGAGATTCTGAAGCCGCCCGTGTCATATACCAACCTCACCGCTTTGCATGGCTCCTAAAGGACTGGCGGTATTTTACAATGCCGTTTGAATTTGCGCCTCACAAAGTACGCGGAACTTGGCAAGGGATATTCGATTTGCGCATACCCGATCGCATCAACATTCATGATAACCAACCACCCTTTTAACCAACAAGTATAAATATAAAGTATTATGGAAAAGTCAATTGAGGAAAGGGCGAGGGAACTGGGCGTTCCAGTTATCCAGCCCGTCGAAATAAAGCCGGAGCCTCTATCAAATTTCGGACAGTTATCTAAACAGATGCCATCCGTAGAGGCGATTTGCGGCGGTTGTGGGAAGGAAATATATCAAAACACTTTCCGCGCTCCGTGTGGCCAGCCAAATTGCCCGTTCGGAACTGTAACCTACTAACCCACATCCACTTAACAACACAACCGAAAGACAAATGAGTAATCTACAATGGGTGAAGGCAAGCGAGCACGAAGAATCTTATGATGACGAATGGCAGGGACCGTACATTATGAACGTTATTAGCCCCAATGGATTGCCATATGTTACGGCTGGATATTATCATACCAATATCTGGCATTGGGCGGAAGGCAAAAAGCCAGTCTCAAAAGATTTTACAGTGACGCATTATATGGAAATGCCAGAGCCGCCAACCGAATCCCACTCATCAATAGAGGGGGAAGAAAAGAAGGTGAAGCTGGATATTTCGGTATTTTCAAAGCTATCGGCGGAGCGGGCTGAAACCGGCTTTAAAACTTATCGGAATGTGCCTATTCTGTATTGGACGACCGCTCTTTGCGGGGAGGCTGGCGAGTTGTGCAACATGATTAAAAAGATCGAACGGGTGCGATATGGCGGCATAGATGGAGGTAGTACTTATACAGCCGCTGACCTTGAAAAGGCGGACATAGCCGAAGAAATTGGCGGAGTATTCATCTATCTGAATCTGCTATCCTCGCTGCTGGAAATTGACATGGAGGAAGCGATTATTAAAACCTTCAACGACAAATCCAAGAAATACAGATTCGCTCAATTTTATCCAGAATCCCAATCCCCCGCTCTCCCTGTTAAAGAGGAAGAAAAGGAGAAACATTTTGAAAGCAGGGCGGCTCGAAAGTTTGAGCGTTTGCTTATGCCCGATAACTCCAATCCGCCGTCCGATGACAAAGGAACAATAATCGGCACGTTTCACTTTGATCACGAAAACCAAACAGAGACGTATACCCCCAATCCAGATTTAGCTCCCATAAAGCAGGAAAAAAAGGTAACGATGATAGAAGTTGCCGAAGTTAAGGAGGCTGAAAGGGTGTTTGCTGATTTGAAATGGAAGATTGGCGGGTATATGGGGCTGCTGACGCTGAATAAGGCAGGAACGGCTATTGAGGCGAATCCTGCAACGCACCGGATATCGGAATATGTCTTTGCGCTATTGGGCAAGCCGCTATACAAGGCCTATATTAAATCATTCAAAGGAGTTTACCCAGTTCACCGCATTGATTGGGGCTTCTTGAGTACTGGTGAAATATATGTTCATGGTATCCGGTGCTGGATCGATAAGGATGATACCTATTTCGAGGAAGGAGATTTTACATTATTGCCGGACTTTACCGTCATGCCGCCACGTCCCAAGCCATCCGCCCCCACCTCTACAGCCAAGCCTTCCATAGGCGAAAGCCTTGAAAAAGTAATCTCCGCTCAGTACACCACAGGGGCGCACAAAGAGGAGGACGAAGACCCAAGAATGCCTCTCGTTGACAATGCCCGAGCCGTTCATTCCAATATACCCGTTCCTACAGGGCCGAATATTAAACCAGTTCCAGCAGAACCGGCCAAAGATCAAGGGCCGGAGCAATACGGTAGCGTTTGGGATGCTTGGGAAAACTTTCAGGACGAATGCGAAAAGAAGTTCCCTATGGGCATGCACCACGAAGTTCAGAAGGAAAGCCCTAATTCATTGCTGCCCAAAAATCACTATGTTATCAGACGGGCCTCTGCGGAATGGGGAGCAAAATGGATGCGAGACGCGCTTCGCACGAGGCTGGAAGAACAGGCGCTTACAATTCCACATATCGAAGCGTATTGGCAGCAGCAACTTTCGGAAGCAAAGCCTAAAATAGAGGCCCTGGAAAGGGAGCGGGATGATTACCGACAGGCCCTCCATGCCGTCCTCGACCGCCTCTACCAGGAACTATTGGCGGCCAAACTACTGACACCGCAGATCAAAGTTATCTACCATAAGCACGTAAACAGCTACCGGTAGTGGTGGGGAGTAGCGAAATCGACGCCAGCAAAGAAATGGGTAACGATGAAAATAAGGGCCAAAATAACAAGAATCGCCCAAATGACCTTGCGGATGTTTTCGGGGATAACTATGCCGAGTAATCCTAAAATCCATAAAATTATGTAAATCACCAAAATAGCTCCGGCTAGTGTCAGAAGGGCGTATAGTACTGCTAGTAACATGGGGCTTTTTTCTATACTACAGCAATTCCCGTACCTTTATCTAAAATCTCATGGCAGTCGTAATAATCAACCCAGATGAGGCTGTAATAGGCCCAGATGACACAATAGGGCTTACTCTCACCCCGGCACCAGGGACGGTGATTTCTAATGTGGAATGGTTCCAAACGAATCCGATTGGGGTAATAACTCCCGGGGCGACCCCGAATATCGCCACTTTTAAGCCCACAGCTACCGGGACAACCAATATCTACGCTACCTCTACTGAAACACCCATAAATTAAAAAAGCCTCCCTTTCGGAAGGCTCGACGTCCAAGGTCGCCTAAACGATTTTTAGCTTGCCTGAGTGAAGCTGAGGCCCAAACTTGTAGGCGGCGGCGGAGTGACCGGAACATTGTTAATGAGCGTCAAAGGTCCGCTAACCGGAATCACCTGACCCGACGTAACTGGCATAGGCGTTTGACCGGGTGCGGCTACCGAAGTGCCGTCGCTAGTCAAATTCCCAGCCACATTTACAACCGTCCCGCCGGTGTTCGTTTCGGCCTGCACGTCGATTGTGTTTGGGACAGTGCTGTCTGCGCTCCCGAGATCTTGCGTTCCATCCGCAGGCACTACAGAAGTGAAGGCGAGCGTTCCGCCGTAAGTGTTACCATTCGTGTCCGTTGCCTGCGCTACGAAAGTGTGTTTGAGCAGGTCGGTTAAAGTTGCTGAATTTGTTGCCATTGAAATTGATTTATTAGTTAACTGATAAAAAACGAGATGAAGTTTTGGAAGCCCATGAGGCGGGCAACTGGTTAGGTTTTTGATAATAGCCAGCAATTCAGTTATGATGGCATCTTTCTCCTTTTCCTCCTTTCCTTCTCCGAACAGGCCCATAAAGCTATGTATTTAAGGTTAAAAGTACAAATTTTGATCCATTTTCTCGGATTAAGGAAAGGTTATTTCAGTGAGAACAAAAACCCTTTAGCGAATACTTTTGCAGCCTCTACGAATGACGGATAAATAGAATCCTGCGGCACTTCAAGTTCTCCACGTTGAGTGTAAAGAAGGTACGAATAAAGAGTCTGGCTGCCGGTTATGCGGCCATTTTCTGAAATAATCGGGTCTTTGGTAGTAATGACGCGCCGAACTTCGCCTTCGAATATCTGCCCCGTCTGCGTAAACGCCCAACTGATAATAAATACTTTATTGCCGTTATTATAACGGGCTTTCGCCTCTACGGGCTTCGTTACTTTCTTCTTTGATGGAGTTGACATTTTGATTTGTATTTTTATTGAGTGAATTTGACAATGCTTCGAAACGCTGATTGATAAAGGCGTCTACCTGTTCTAAGTTTTCAAAGTGTAGACCCTTGTATCGGTATCCTTTGCCGTCCTTTTCTAAAACGTAACCACGATGTTTTGTAAAAGTTTCTCCGATTAGTTTATTAAAGGAGGCGAGTATGTTGGTCATTCTGGTTGTTTTATTTTGATATATTTCCTTAATTGTATATTGTATTCGTCAATCCAAAGTGAACTTGTATCAACGCCGCATTCGTATTTTCCCCACATCAAAACCTTTCCTGTAGATTTTAAGTGATGGTAATATTGGTAGGCTATAGCGCTATCATCGAATGATTGTACCCATTCTCCGTGAGGATGATACTTTAGCGAATCGCATGCGGTACACTTGTTGGCATCATATGCCGTCTCAAACTCTTTGGAATAGTTGGCCATATTGAACCACACATACCAGTAAGGCGGAGAGACATACGCTTTTAGCTTAGACGTGTCTGTTTTTTGGGCAGTAGCCATCAGCCATCCAAAAATTAAGGGGGTATAAAGGAAGTATTTCATTTGAGGTTCAACCCTTTTAGTTTTTGAGTAAATTCGGCGATCATCCCGCGCAATTCTTCCCTACTCCATTTCACAATAATTCTACTTTCTTCTAGTAGGATTTCAGTTACGCCGGGCATTTCAAACTCTAGTTTCTTCCCAAAGACGGCGGCTTTGCCATATTTTGCGCGGTTACATGGTTGACACTGTGGCCTCAAATTTCTGGCAACATCCCATCTTAGAAACATCGAAGCGCGAGAGATATAATGTCCTGCATCCATTTCAGCCGGTGGCATTTTCGATGGGCACGTGTAGCATTGAACCAAATTATCCGGCCCGACGGCGCTGTACCTTACCCATTTACTCACCAATACGTCAAGATCGGTTATTAAATCCTGTAGTCCCTCCTCCTTTATCTCCCGTTCTACAAACTTTTCGGCTGATTTCATTCGGATAGATAACCAGTAACAATTCCCGCACATTTTTTTAGTTAATGGGCCGCTTTTGCCGCATTTTTCACAAACGCCAACCTTGACCCTTATGGTTGAATTATACGACATTTATAAGTTCTTTGCCTAATAAATTGTTTTCCAGTTATCTGCCCCCAAGTAACTCCTCTTTTAATAGCGCATACCATGCCGCGACTAACATTAAATCTCTCCGCTATCTGATGTTGTGTGCCGGCGGCATTGAATATTTTAATAGCGGTTTAATTGTCGATTTTAGCCTGACCGCTTTCCTCACCCGGATACCCACGATGAAGCCCAGTATCAAAAGCGTGTTGAATATTTTCTGGATGGTCTGTCCATTCCAGCATTTTTAGCCGGTTATCCCATTTGATTCCCTTCTTATGGTTTACCTTGTCTTTTCCGGGTATTTTTTCAGTAAAACAAAGCATAACCAGCCTGTGAACTAAAAATGCCTTCCCGGCTCCCTTTCTAATTAACCTAACCCTCAAATAGTCTGTTCCGTTCAAATTATCGGGCTTAACAATTTTAGATTTGACCGGTATTGTGCAATTTGTTCTTATTTTATGAAGTCTGTCGCAGGTTTTTACGCGCCCCATAGTCGAAATCATATACAGGCCGGAATAGTCAAAACTTTTGCCATCCGTGTCTACAAATACACAGTCGGTCCACCGTTCGCCGGGGATATGCTGCAAGCTCGTATTCTTCCAGTGTTGCGGCGGCATTTTCATTTCTCACGTTGGTTTTTTTCCTTGACAGCTTCGGTAACGTACTCCTGAATGGTGTAATTCTTTAGGATACAGACAACTTTAGCCTGTTTTAATACATCCCCGTCGAGTAGCTTAACGGAGTTGCTTTTTTCTTTAACTTTTGCCTTCATTGCTCAAAAATAATCATTCGTTGGAATTTTCCAAAATTATTTTGTAGATTTAAAAAGACCTACTACATTTACCTAAACAATTAATAAAAATGTGTGAAGTTCCGTCTTTGGAGGTATTTGGCGGTGAAGTCGCTACGCAATGTGATCGTATCTGGGACTTAGACGTAGACGGTGAGCGGGTGGAAGGTGAACTGGATTGGAACGGCGGCAAGTGGATGATCTATTGGGATGATGGCGTGTACACACAAGTATTAAATCCTTTACAGTTACATAAAATCAATGCGCAAGCGAAAGAGTGACCATATAGTCATGCACGATAAAGGAGCGAAGTGCTTGCATTGTGGAAGATATTTGGAGATACCACTACCCATTGAAATATCCGTATTCGTAGCTATGAGTAGAGCCTTTGTAAAATCCCATGTAAATTGTAAAAAGCCATGTTCGACGACTACATAGAAGATTATGATCAATCTTGCCCTAAGTGCAATCATTTTCCTCTTAGGATGAAAGACTGCGATAGAATTGGTTGTGAAGATGGATATTGCGACGAATATGAAGATGATCCAATTAACTTTTATCCCGGCGAAGAATATACAGAATGCCCGGAATGCAAAGGAACGGGATCGATTATTTGGTGTCCTAATTGTGGTGAGGAATTAAGCGGCCATAGGTTTCCAGAAGATGAGGAAGATAATTTTTACGATCCAAACCAGTTAAAATTACCTTTATGAGCAAGCGTAAAATAATTGATACGAGCCAAGACGCATATCGATCATTGGACCCTGATAGCATAAGAGCAATGTATAGGAAAATAGCGGCGGCATTGCAAGCATTGGGTCCATCTACATTTGAGGAAGTGGCCGCTTATCTGGATGAAAAGCCAGAGCGAATATGGAAGCGGCTTGACGAGTGCAGGAAGATTGGTTTATGCCACCGTCCTGGAGAGAAAAAAAAAATGATTAGCGGCAGATACGGATTCTTATGGAAAGCAGGAGACGGCCCTGATGTAATGGATCAAAAGACCAAACTGAAAGAAACCAAATCAGTAGCCGATCATTCAAGGGCTATAAAGAAACTGGGTCAACCTATTAACCAAACTACTTTATTTTAGATGCCAATTGATTATAAAAAGTACCCTCCGAATTGGAAAAGCGAGATTGTGCCTGCCGTGTTGCTTCGAGCCGAGAATAGATGCGAATGTTGCGGGCTCCAAAATCATTCGTTTGTTTGGGCCATAAAATTGTGGGTTAAAGATGACAAGGGTAAGTATAAGCTAAGAAGCATCTGGTTCAGAGATATGAGAGACGCCGAGCGAGAGGCGACCATGTACACGGTTAGAAGGGTAAAAGTGGTTCTGACAATTAGCCATACGGACCATGACGAAACAAATCAGAATGTCCAGCTGGATCGACTTAAGGCCCTTTGCCAGATTTGCCATTTGAGATATGACGCAAACGAGAAATACCGTCGATCTACTGAAAAATGGGAGAAACTTTTTTGACCCCCCTGTATAATAGATAGCCGGGAAAAATATTTTTGGAGGTTTAAAAACATTTAGTAGCTTTAATCCGCTCAATAAAAATAATTTATAGGATATGAGAGAATTTAACTATTTTCGCATTCAGCGGCCTGTCTCCGGGCGGTTTTTCATTTCCATAGAATATTTTTATTAAGCAACTTCCTCCGGGTTCTCTCGGGGGATTTTTTTTATTCATATCCCTTTAAAAGGCTACTTAGATGGCAAAAGACCCTGCTTTTTTATTTTACCCGAATGACTGGTTGGGGGGGACAAGGCACCTCAGCTTCGAGGCTAAGGGGGCATACATGGAATTATTGATTTTGCAGTTCAATATGGGGCCTTTTACGATGGATGACGCCAAGCATGTTTTGGGTTCTAATTGGGATAACCTGTGGGTTTCTCTGAAAAGGAAGTTTTCAACCGACGGCGACGAGGTTTTCTGGAATGTGAGACTAAAGGCTGAAATGGATAAAAGAAACAAACATTCAGAGCATCAACGACTTAATGGAATAAAGGGTGGTAGACCAAAAGCCAACAAAAACCCAATCGAAACCCAAACTATAACCCAAACCGAACCCAAACAAAAGCCTTTAGAAAATGGAAATGAAAATACAGTAGTTAGGAATGAAGGAATATTGTGTCCGGAAATGGTAAAAATTTTCAAAGAGACCTACCCAAAATACCCGTCGGATCAGGAGGCCGACTATCCAGCCTGCCTGCAAATTGCCTACAAGATTGGCAAATCTAAGGATTGGAAGAAAGATGATGTCGTTAATGGCAAAATGCCGGATGTGCTGAAGATTTGGCGGTTTATGGTTGAGTTTTCAGCGACAGATGACTGGTTTAGGACGAGGGCTATTTCTGACTTTAGCAAAGAATATCAGCGACTTGTGCAAAAGATTACAAGTAAAAAACCAGAAAAGAGAGAAATTAAACCACAGGCGGATGCACCGCCGCTCAAACGAATAGGCTAATGGAATTTGTAAAAAATGTTCACTACTCGCACGACTTGGAAGCCGCTGTTTTGGGGGCTTCGATGCTGGAAAGTACTGCTTTTGGCCGTACGCATGGAATTATCCGGCAGGACACTTTCTATTCCGAAGCAAACAAAGTTGTTTACGGCGCTATCCATGATCTTTACGCCGCTGGGTTTCCCATCGACATTTTGACGGTTGTTGACAGGATTTTGAATGTTTGTAAGGTTAAAGAATTTGCGGCTGGAATGAATGTATCGTATTATGTTGTAGAATTAACGAAGGCTGTTGTGTCAACCGCTAATTTAGAATTTCATAGCCTGATCCTTAAACGCATGTGGATGGAGCGAGAAGTAATCAGGGTTACGCACGGCTCAGTCTCTCTTGATGGCGACGTTAACCAGCAACTTATACAGCTTCAATCTGCAATACGAGACATTAACGCTGGTGACTATACGAAGGATTGGTACGATATGAGCGAGTTAATGGTAGACCTTATCAAGCATCAGGAAGAAATTAAATCACATCCTGACGCCGTTATCAAAACAGGTATTCGAGAACTTGATGAAAAGAATGGAGGGTTTATGCCGGGGAATGTGGTGGTTATAGGTGCTAGACCCGGAGTTGGAAAGTCGGCTTTCATGGGCCAGATGGCGATGAATATGGCTCGTAACAAAAAGAAAGTTGGAATTATCTCGCTTGAAATGAGCAACAATGAAATTGCAGGTCGTCTGGCGTCATTGGATAGTGGCGTAGATTTTCAACGGATATTCCGGAACTTGTTTCAGGACGAACGCGAACAGCAACGATTTTATGACAAGATCAGTAGCGAAACGATCAACTTGCCAATTTACGTATCTGATAGCACACGTGTTAACACGATTGACATTCGGGCAAAAGCAGACAAATTAAAAGCAAAACACGGGTTGGATATTTTGTTCATCGACTACCTTCAACTCATCAGCGCGGACCAACCGAAAAATAAAACACGGGAAAATATCATTTCAGAAATAAGCCGCTCAACAAAAATCATGGCTAAGGAGATGAAAATTCCCATCATCATCCTTTGCCAGTTAAATAGGGAATCCACTAAGCGTACAGGCGAAAGCCGATACCCTGTTTTGAGTGATCTTCGGGAATCAGGGGCAATTGAACAGGATGCCGATATTGTCATGTTCCTGCATAGGGATTGGATCGCCGGAATGGTTGAAGACGAAAAGGGCCAGTCTACTGAAAATCAGGCAGACCTTGTGGTAAGGAAATGGAGAAACGCGGAACCAAATTTACATGTCGCGTTAGGATTCGACGGGCCACGAATGAAATTTATTTTCAATCCTCAAGGCGGAAACTGGAAACCAATATCAGCCATAAAGCCCGACGTTGATTATACATCCGATAATCCCTTTTAAATCATGGACCCTAAACCTAAATATCTTCTCAAGTACTGTGGAAAAGAAGTAGAGAGCAACGACTTAGAAAAGTTGGTGCAACTAGCTAGGAACCTTACGGACTACTACGAGATATTCAGGGTGTACAAAGCCAAGTTCGCACTCGAAAGAAAAAAGGCCATCTTTACCGCTGCCGAGATAGAAGATTCCGAACGCATGGAACAACGCGGTTACTCACGGGATGTTATCGCAAGGAAAATGGGTGTATCCAGATTTTATATCGACAAAATACTTGACAAACATTTATGCTAAACCATAACACTCCCACCACCCTTAATAAATACTACAGAAATAATAAAAAATAAAAAATGACACACGCATTAAAAACAGACCCCGGATTTTACAAATCCATTACCGAAGGAGTAAAGACATTCGACGTTCGCAGATATGACCAGCCCTTCAAAGTAGGCGACAAACTTCTTTTACAGGAGTACAACCAAGAAACAGAAAAGTACTCAGGCCAAGAATGGCATGGAGAAATAACCTACATTCTGGATAGTACCGATTACTGCAAGAAAAATTTCGTTATCTTGGGAATAAAAGAAAACGGTCAAGTCCGCCAAAACGACTAAATTAATACAATGACACCAAAACCTATTTGCATAATAAAAGTAGATTTTGAAAGAATTAAGCCGGAAGGCCAAGATTTGCTTTCTGATCTGACGAATGCTTTTTCAGAAAAAATGCCAGACTATCATGTTTTTGTTATACCCAACGATGACCGAGAAGAACCGCATGATTTTTTGGAGTTCCAGGTATTTTACGAGAAGGATCAACTACCTATCGACTATGAAGGACTTAAAAACATAATCAAGCCATCAAACTAAACGGTATATGACAGTAGAAATGCCAAAATATATTTCAGGCCAGTATGTGACGTTTGAAGGATTGCGATACAAGGTAATTTGTCCGGTGTTTTATGAAAGTTGGAATTGCTTAACCAATGATAAAACTGCAATCGGATGGAGATATAGGCTTGACGGATACAGGCACGATGTAGAAGAAAGTCAACTTTCAATAACCCCCGACGAACTTTTAAAATGCATTTTATGAAGCAATTCGAGCTACTTTCAGATTACCGCGGCATTCCAAAAGGAACCATACTCTACGGAGGCTATCCGGTAAAAGGCGGCACGGCAAATGTTTACGTCCAGAAAGCTGACATTCCCACCGATCCTTCTCAAGGAGTATCTTTTGGAATATATGAATCGGCGATAAATGATCCGGCAAACTCTGAAATCTTTAAACTCGTAACTAATGAAAATAAGGCTTAAACAATTCGGTGTCGATAATTGGGTAGGAACTATTGGCGTGTATGTACTTGTTTCGTTGGCCAATTGGATGTTCTGGTGTTTTTTGTATGATGGCGCTAAACTTATTTGGCGTTGGGTATTTTCATAAAAAAGCCCCCGCAGTATAAACCGGAGGGCTATAAAAACCATTTAAAATCTCAAAAAATGTTACGTACGAAGCGCATTAAGAGCAGCAACGGTGGAATCGCAAATGTACCGTTTAGACTTAGCCGGGATTTGGAGACCCATCGGGAATACTTCCACTAAGGAATTGGCGTAAACGGTGCCCCATTTGGTTTGAAAAATTTGGTAAGGTATCGTAGACACCTTAGTAGATTGAACCGGGAGGGATTGGTAATCGGGACCCGAATACCCGTTCCCGTATAGAAAAACTCCGCCGTTGACGTTGTCCACATACGCCACCTCCCCGTAAAGGGTGCACGCGAACGCATTTTGACCTGTAGCCATAAAAATTAAGTTTTAAAGTATAGCAAAATATATTTCGACCCATTAAAAATAAATGAGTTTTGTCGGTTTTGGCCAAAACGCTACCTTTAAGGTGGCAACTATCTTGAAGATGGTAAAATTTACTGTAAGATTTAAGAAGGCCATGTACGAAAAGGTAAAGTCGTACTCCAAGCACGAAGGTATCACCTTTATGGCCGCACTTCGCCAAATAATTAACCAATTTTTCAAGGAACGGAAATGAAAGAACTACCTAGAGTAACCCTTATAGTTTGCGACACTGTATCCCCTGGGCGGGCTTTAGCTTCATTGAGGCGTAGTTTAACTCAGATCAAGCCTGCAAAAACCATTCTATTTACAAGTGTTGGATTAGCTATAAAGGACGACATAGAAGTGGTTAAAATACCTTCCTTGAAGTCGAAGGCCGATTACAGTACTTGGATTATCCGAGAATTGCACAAGCACATAGACACGGATTTTATTCTAATCAGCCAGTGGGATAGCTACGTTTTGGACGGCGAACTTTGGGATGACGAATTCCTGTCTGTTGATTACATTGGGGCAAGTTGGTTGGAAACGGATGGATTTTCGGTGGGCAATGGTGGATTTTCGGGGCGTTCGCGTAGGCTTATGGAGGCGGTGGCCACTGATCCAATGATTGTATCCACCCACCCAGAGGATAACATGATTTGCAAGGTCTATAGGCCCTACCTAGAAGCCAAATATGGTTTTAAATGGGCCTCGCAAGAATTGGCTGATAGATTTTCGTTCGAATTGAGGGAGCCAACCCAACCCACATTCGGATTTCACTCTTTTTTTCATCAACCTTTTAAGGAAACTATTGTCGTTCGAAGGCTCGCAAGTTTAGGAGACGTCGTGCAGACGGAAGGCATACTCCATTATTTCCATAAAAAAGGCTACAGGGTTGTTTTAGAGACGTTGCCGCAATTTTTTAATCTATTTTTGTTCCATTACTTCAAAATATACCGACCGGAGGAAGTTGATCCCAAGCTATTGCGGGGGGCTAAATTTGTAGATTTGGATATGTCATATGAAAGCTCCCCTGAACAACTGCATTTAAAAAGTTATTTTGAAATGGCAGGAATCAATGATGTCGAAATAAGGAACCCTAAATTGACTTTACAGTTTAATCCCAAACTACCAGAACATAAATTATTTAGAAAATATTGTGTTCTTCACAATGACCGCCGAGGGCAAGAGGGCCGAAATATTTACGGAGTAGACTGGGATGCGGTTGTTGCGCACTTGATAGAAAAAGGATACACCGTTGTTCAGATCGGTCATGGAAAACATACAACGCCTAAAGGTGCTGTCGAGATGCGCAACATGAACGAGCCTATGTTGATGCGGTTGATTGGCGGCGCTGATCTGTTTTTAGGTTGTGATTCCGGCCCTTCGAATATAGCCTTGGCAATGGATACGCCAGCAATAATTTGGTTCGGCTCCGTTAATCCAGATTACATCATACCAGATAAAACGAACGTAACAGTTATTTCAAACCACAATGCCGAAAAGCCAATTTGCAGACTACCCCATTGCTGGTCTAGTGCTATTTCTACGGAAGGGGTTGAATGTTTAGAAACGTTAGGTCAAGTAAGAATGGTAACTAAAATGTTTCAGGGAACCGAATGCGTAGAAAATGAGCCAGTACCCCCCTGCGTACGCTTCACTACGCAACAAGTTATTGACGCCATAAACCAAACGATATGAAAATATACAAGCTAAAAAAAGATATACGACTTGACTTTAATGACAAGGCGTTTTGCTACAAACAAGGAGATTTATTTAGAGAACAAATTGATTCTCCACCAAATCAAAGGACGAGGAGATATTTTCATCCTATCGACGGTAGACTACCACCCATTCAAGGAGATGATAGTATAATGCAATATTTAGAGGACAGATGAGAAATCCATTCAAAAAGAAAAAGGCCCACCGCATACGTGGTTATAGCCCTTCAAAAGAAGAACTACAGGAAGAGTTCGACAAGCTATTAAAGCACCGAGTGGCTATGCGTTTTAAAGCTGAATTAGGCGAAGGGAAAAGCCCAATGGAATTTATGGAGTTTAGAGACAAGCATGGAGATAGGATAAGAGATGAAGAAAATACCAAACTCATTGCGGAACTAAAGGGGAAAGGATATTCCAGAGTCCATGAATTAACCAGACAGCCGGGGCAAGATATTCTTTTCAAAAAGATCATTGGGGGTAAGCATGAATAGTATAACACTTGAATGGATCAGCGGTAGCGGCGAGTTGTGGCTTGAGATAATGAAGATTATTTGCATGGATACGAAAGGCAAATCAATGATTGACTTAGGGGCGTATAAAGCGCCCTATACGCCACAACTTGGTTTTCTAAAAAGGACATATGTTGATATTCAGGAACGCCAGTTAGACTTTCCGGAAGAACAACAATATTTAGTTAAGTCCGACATGGTAAAGTATCTTGAATCTTACGAACATCATTTTCAGGTAGCAATATCCTCGGATTCTCTTGAACACCTTACTCATGAAAGAGGGCTTGCTCTTTTGGATGCCATGGAAATATGTTCGGATAAGCAGATTATATTTACTCCACTAGGGCCATTTGGAACGACCGACGACGGCCGCCCAGATAGTCATGCAAGCTCATGGACACCAGATATGCTACCGGAGTATTTGTGTATTGTATTTCCAAACTGGCATCCTGAATTGAACTTAGGAGCCTTTTTCGCCGTTCGATGCTCCGATGAAGAAAAACAAAGAATACATAACGAAATAAAAAATAAATATGTCATTTAAGGAACAATATCAACAAGCGGAAGTTAACGCCATGATATCGGCGTCAATAGGACTGTGTATAGATCAGGCGATACAAAGAAAGTCTAAGTTAACGCCATTGGCGTTGTCTGTCCCGGCTCTTAGTTCTTTGCGGATCAGGCACCTGATGAATTTGCTTGGCAACATTTCTTACAATTACCTAGAAGTTGGAGTCCATAAATCGGGGTTGTTCTGCTCAACCATTTGCGGAAATCCTAACCTGGGTGCAGTCACCGCCATAGATAGCTGGGAGTCAGACGAAACTAGTGAAGACAAAGCGGAAATTCAATTTGATGAAAATACGGCCATGCTCAAGCCGTTGAATACTAAGTTTTCGAAAATAAAATCCGATGCGTTTTCGGCTGATCTTTCGAAAGTATTAGGGCCTATTGATCTTTTCTTATACGACGCAGGGCACTCCTATGAAGATCAAAAAAATGCTCTTATATACTATAAGCCTGTTTTGAATGATTACGTTACCTACTGTTGCGATGATTGGACTTACGAAAGAGTCAAGGAGGGAACAATGGCCGGAATAGATGAAGGTGGATATGAAATACTTCACAAATGGGAATTGATTAACGAAACTCTTGGCGATGGACATTTGAACGAGGAATGGTGGCGGGGATATGGCGTATTCCTATTAAAAAAGAAGCCATGAGTAAGAGACTAGGGGGGACGCAATTCGTTATCGATGGACTGACCTACGATTACTGCTTTAAGGAATCTATTCAATCGATGCAGGAATTTTGCGACGAAGTCGTTATCGTAGATGCCGGAAGTCGTGACGGGACGGTAGAGGTTTTGAAAACTTTGGAGAATGAAAAGACAAAAATTATCTATTTGGATCGGGAAGAATGGGACAGCCTACATGGCTGGGCTAAACTAAACCACTTCTCTAACAAGGCGATTGCGGAACTTACCGCCGAATGGAATTTTTACCAACAAAGCGATGAGGTTGTCCATGAAAAATGCCATAAATCAATCAGGGAAGCCGTTGATTACGGAACTGCTGAAGCCTATCTAGTGAGCCGGATTAACCTTTGGAATACCCCATATGAAATGCTGAATGTAAAAGGGAATAGAAATCCTTGCAGTACCCAGGTAATCCGCTTGGCAAAGTCACAGTACATGACAGGCGGCGATGCGGAAAGTATCTATGCTCCAGCAAGTGGTGCTTACTTGGATCGAATAAGGATTTACCATTTCGGGTTTGTCCGTAATAAAGAGGTTCACGCAGACAAGATACGGAACATGCAAGCCAATGTTTTTGAAGTAGGGGTAGATAAAAAATTGGATGGAATGACCACGTTTGATCCCAGTAAGTGGTTCGGACCAGAAGACCTTTTGCCAGTACCGGAAATTCTTCCTGCCATCATGGACCAATGGTGTTTGGAAAGAATGTAAAATAATCATTAACTTAGCCTTATGGCTAAAATAAAGCGCACCGTTAAGAAATTACCAGAATACCCATCCGACCACAAGTTGGGCATCGTAGTTCCGGAAGGTGGCTCTGATTGTGCTAAATGCCATTTCTGGGATGGGAAGGATTGCGAGAACAAATACTATAGGGAATGGAACAATGGCTCGGGCGAAATTCCTGTTGCGCCAGAAAAGTACTGTTGTGATTTTTTTGCAACTAAAAAGTAAATACAATGAATGACTTGTTGAACCCTGGAAGTATTTGGATAGGTCCACCTCCAAAGGATGGAGCCATTTTAACTCCGCATGGGAATACTCTTGAAAAGGAAGAACCAACAAAAGACAGATTCCAGTGGGATGAAGCCACTCAAACTCTTAAACAAATTAACAATGGCAAAAATAAGAGTAATAAAACCAAAGGAGAAAGGCCAGCACAAGATTAAATTTAAGGTCGGCGGCCTTCATAAGTCTACAGGAACCGCCAGCGATAAGCCCGTTTCCGCCGCTAAACACACCGAAGCCGCAAGCGGCAAACTTGGCCCGTTAGCTAAAAAGCAAGAACAGTTTTACGAGAACGTATTGAAACATTGATATGCTCAAACACGTACAAGGGAAAATTGTGGTTAAGGTAAACCATGAACATAAGCGTAGGCACAGAATGGATAATGGTGAAGTGTTGATTCTGGAGAGAGGGTGGAATAACCTTAATAGGAGGGAAGTGAGTGAAGTAAATGCAATTGTAATTTCCGGCGAAGGATTAAAAGAAGGAGTTGAGATACTTCTGTCTCACAATGCGGTCCATGAAACTTTTAGGATTACTAACCACGGCCATTTGAGCGGGCAAAAGATAGCCGACCGTATAGAATACTATTCAATCCCGCAAGACAATGCTTTCTTCTGGTTGGATGGGGAAACATGGCGACCCGTGAAAGGATATGCCACCGCCCTCCGTGTTTTCAAACCTTATTTTGGCATCTTATTGGGAATAGAGCCGACGCTGATTAAAAATGTGTTGTATATTACATCTGGGAAATTGTCTGGGAAAATCGTCCACACACTTAGGGCATGCGACTATGAGCTGATTTTTCAAGGGTTAGATGGCAGAGAAAATAGAATCATACGTTGTCGTCATTACGAAGATGAAGACAACGAACGCGAAGAAATTGTCGCCATTCGAGATGATTTAACTAAGGAACTTAAAACCGGGAAACTATTAGTCGGCTTATCTGCGTTTGACGCTAAGCCTTTAAAAGAACTTGTTAATGCCTGAAGAACTGGACTATAAAAAACTGTATGAGCAGGAGCAAAAAAAAGTCGCATTACTGACTGAAAAAATTGCAGGTTACGAAGGCCCGAGCAAGGCAAAACTGTACTACGCTATCAATAGACAAGTATCTGACTTGGCGGATATGATTAATTCAAAAAGTTTAAAAAATATTGACATTTCGGATGGGGCGGATAAGAGTATTGATAAGATGAAAATAGTATGGGGGGCGGTAAAGTCACTTTGCGAAATTCTTCCATTGTTGGCGGTATCTGCCGGCATTACAGGAAACGAAAAGGAGGATTTGAAAACTCCATTCATTGAAACCATAGCTGAAACACGAAAATGAATATGTGGAATAGAATAGAATATAAATATGGTGAGCAAGTAGGGGAAGCAATTTTTTTGCATAATGTAGACAATAATGCCAAAAGGAGATTCGCCGCCTTTAGGTGCGTTTGTGGCAATAAATTCATATCCCAGATATACAAGGTGAAGACCTGCGAAACCAGAAGTTGCGGGTGCTTGCATAAAAAGGCAACTTCAGCGGCCAATTCTAGGCATAAGCTAAAAGGACACAAGCTTTACGGAGTTTGGAGCAGCATGAAGTCTAGGTGCTACACTCCGTCCGTTACGCAATACAAAGACTATGGAGGAAGAGGCGTGACCGTATGTGAAGAGTGGAGGGACGACTTCATGTCGTTCTTTAGATGGGCAATAGCTAATGGATGGGAAGAAGGACTGCAATTAGACAAAGATTTAAAAGGTGATGGCCTTATTTATTCCCCTTCCACATGCATGTTCATAACTCCAAAGTCAAATTCAAATAAAAGAAGGACAAGCAGGCTAATAACACATAATAATCAGACAAAAACAGTTTCCCAATGGGCTGATGATTTAAATATATCATTGAAAAATCTTTATCAGCGGCTTTCAAGAGGATGGAGCATTGAAAAATGTCTTAATGGCTGAAACAACAAAAATATACGGATCAACCATCTATCTGCCAGACCAGCCGCCACTTGAAGTTATCGACGGGTATGGACTACCATTAGATGATCAAGTTTGGGTTAGAAAAGAATTGCCAGACTATTTTGATAACATTTCATTTGACGAGGATAAAAATGCAATCTTAACTCCGCAGCAAAAGGCATATGCTACACTCGAAGTGCATAAATGCAAAAAAGGTTATTGGTATTTTAATAGAGGCATCCCAACTTATATAACAGGTAAAAACTATTTTTATTGGCAATGGTGGAAATTAGAGGATGACATCTACCCTGATGCAAGAATGGCCGATAGAAATTATTTTCTATTTCTGGAACACTGGGAAAATGTATTGTGGTGTATAGGAATCGGGAGAGGCAAGAAGCGACGCGAAGGGGCAAGCTCTCAGGCCACATCTAATTTGATTTACGAGTGTATATTTTTTACCAATAGCAATTGCGGTCTGGTCAGCAAAACAAATACGGATAGCAGGGAGACTTTTCTTGAAATGGTTACTTTTGGGTACAACCAACTCCCGGTATTCTTAAAACCAAGGCAACTAAACAGGGCAGATAGCGTAACCGAGTTGGTGTTTGCAGTCAAGATAAACAAGGGTGAAGTTAGTGGTAAGGGGATGCGATGTAAGGTGAACTACCGGGCACCAGTAGAAAATGCGTACGATAGGGGAAGGATTAGCCGTGGTCTTTGGGATGAAGGAGGTAAGTGGCCGTTAGATGTTAAATTCTCCAAGTTTATATCTAAGGTCACCAAGACGATGATAAAGGGAGCCAAGCGTGTTGGGTTTGCAGAATGCCCCTCTACTGTAAATGAAATGACAAAAGGTGGTGGCGCTGAGTATAAAAAGTTTTGGGATGCGGCCAATCAGTTTAAGAACCCGGGTAAGAAAACAAAGAATAGGTTTGTAACTTACTTCACCCCGGCCTACGATAACTACGAAGGGTTTATTGATAAATATGGCATGTCTGTTATAGACGAACCCACAGAAGAACAGTATAAATACCTGGTTGAAAAATGGGTAGTCAAAGACCCAAACACCGGCGAAACCATATCCGAAATTTCGGAAGAAGATATACAACTAGGGGCAAGAAAATATATCTACAGTCGGAGGGAAGGGCTAGATTCTGAATTATTGGAGGAAGAAATTCGTCAGAATCCCTGCACTATAAAAGAGATGTTTGAGGCGGCCAACACAGATTCTGTTTTCAATTCTCATAAAATACATCTTCGCCAAAGCGAACTTGAGGAAAACAAAATTCCGAAAAGAACCATTTTATACTATAGGGATTTGGATCAAATAGTAAAATGGCGGGATGTTGATCCAAAAGAAAATAGTTTTCATTGGCGATGCACAGACATATTAAAGCCCGAAGACGCTAATAAGTTTGTTATCGTAGATGGGGTTAGGATGCCGGTCCGAACGCATATCGGAGCTATGGCCGTGGACGGGTATAGCAATAGCCAAGGCGGTAGGAAATACGGATCGAAGGCGTCAGGATGGGTTGGGCTTAAATTCGACATACAAAACCCGTACAACACTGGTAAACCAATTCAGCATCTATACGGGCGTCCATCTACAAAAGAAATTCTACACGAGCAGGTAATGCTTTGCGCAGAATACAATTCGTTTTTGGTTTGGTACGAACACAATGCAGACGATTACCTGAGTTATTTTAAAGACAGGGGGAGATTGGGTTATTTGGGCAGATACCCGATGAGTACAATTGATCCAACCAAAAGAAAAGACCCTGACAGATTCAGGGGATTTCCAACTACCCCCTTCAGTTTAACAAAACAATTAGATACCGGGATAGCCTATGTCGAAAATTATTGTCCGCTAATTGACTTTGAGGAATTGTTGGCTAATCTTCTTTTATTCGATCCATACGACCGCACCGCCTTTGATACAGTGGTATCCTTCTTAATTCTTTTGGTCGTGTTGATGGAGCCTGACGCAAAACCGCCGCCAAGAAAAAGCCCGTTGGTAAAAGTGTATGAGAACCCTAATTACACACCAACGGTGAACTGATTTTTCGACTATTGCGCATGTGGGCCGAATGGCATTTTTTACAGTAGCCATATTTCCCTTTACGATTTTCCTCAATCGGTTTGCCGCATTTTGCGCAATTTGGATTACGACCCTTTTTATTTCTTGGCCTCATAATGGATGAACAAATATATAAATTAGTGGACCGTTCCACACAATGTGTTCCACGATTTCTTTTCAGATACTAACGCCATCTATTGTAAAGCATTAAATTTGAACCAATAATTCCACATTATTGGCTGAATCAGAAAAAATTACCAGCATTGGGGGCACAGAAGCCCTGAAGTACTTCCAGTTAATGGTGAATGTCAAGCAAAAAAGCGATCCGCTTGTCGGAAAGCAAATAGCTCAGTACATCTGCTCGACTGTTTTTGCTGGAATAGGGAGCGGGTATTTTTGGATCAGAAACAGCAGGTTTAAAGTAAATCGAGACTTGGCCGCTGGTAAGGTTGACCCTGTTAAATGGCAGGATAGGCTTGACTTCAACGGTAAGGTTAACTACATCAATCTGAACTGGGCGGCGATAAAGGTAGTCAGTACGACCATTTCCAAAATAGTCGGTCGATGGATGGGGCGGAATGAAAAGATTGTGGTTAGGGCGACGGATTCGCTATCCGAAAAAGACCGGATAGAAGGGTATCAACAGGCGGAATTTTACATGATGCACCGGGATATGGTCGCCCAATTGGAACAGGCGTCCGGCACCCAAATTACTCCCAAAGATCAGTTTATACCCGAAGACCCAGACGAACTTCTTTTATGGTCAAATGAATTGCAACGTCTCCCGGAAGAAATTTTATACGAAAAGGGAGTGAATGATGTTCTTGACGCCAATGGATTTTTTGACCAGAACAAGGAAAAATTACTACACGATAGCGCAGAAGTAGGACTGCCGGTCACTCATACGGAAATGGACACCAACGGGGTGATTGATGTGTCTTGGATCAAATCGGAAAACTTTTTCTATTCATGGTCGGAATACAATGATTTGCACGATTGTTCTTGGCAAGGGGATGCGATAGGAATGAAGATTACCGAAATCCGAGGTAAGTTTGGGGTTGAATTTGGCGGCCATCTAACGGAAGAACAGCTTTGGGAGATTGCTCAAAGCTCTCAGGAATACCAATTGTACGATAAACTCCGGTGGCTAGTTGAATGGAACGTAGCTGTACTACGCCCTTACGACGAATGGAACGTCCCCGTCGTCCGGTTCTATGTGAAGACCTTGGATAAAGACCCGTACACCTTAGTCCAAACCAAAAAGAACAAAAGCACCCTGCTTAAAAAAGGTGGCACTCCGGCAAAGTTGGCCGACAACGAAGAATACGTAGAAGACAAGAACATCAAAATCTACAAGGGCCTTTATATCAGAAGTACTGAAACTATTCTTTCGTGGGGCCTTTGGGAGAACATGATCCGACCGCAAGATCCAAAAGAATACGGCGAATGTCTGTTTCCGTACGCGCCGTACATGTACCAGAATCAGGATATGAAGAACGTGGCCATTCCGGAGAAGGTTGAAGAACCGGCGGATCAAATGATATTGGCGCGGTACAAAATACAACAGTGCGTCATGTCCATGATTCCGCACGGGGCCGCCGTGAATACGGACGCCATTCAAGAACTGGATTATGGGCTAGGTGATAAAAATAGACTGATAGACCCTGTTAAATTTTATCAGCAAACCGGGATGCTTTACTACCGTGGCAAAGATGCCGAGGGGAATCCTATCCCGGTTCCGATTGAAGAACTAGCCAATTCCGGCTTCATGTCCCAAATGCAGGGGCTTATACAGACCTACGAATTTCACTACAAGGTATACAAGGATGAACTTGGGGAAGATCCGAGCATATCCACACAGGCCGCTAAACCACGCGTCACAAGCGATAATGTACAATCCGCCATGCAAGCGGCAGATGAGGCGACCGATTACATGTACGATGCCTATCTCTACTGCATGGAAGGGACGGCAAAAAGGATTTCCTGCCTACTGCATGATAGCGTAACCTACGGGGCGGATGCCTATAGAAAAATCCTGAAAGAAGACAACATAAAAGGTAGAGCTTTTTCTACGGTCGCAAGAATGTTGCCGACCGATACTCAGATGCAAGCGCTCGACATGTTCATGCAACAGGCTTTGCAAGCCAACCCGGAATTGATTACATTCCTTGACCCGTTCAAACTCAGACGGTTGGCTATGGATGACGTTAAGTTAGCCGAACTGTACATGCGCCGGTGTCAAAAGAAAATGTGGCAATCTCAACAACAAGCCGCCGCCCAACAGTCCCAACAAAACGCGCAAGCACAGCAACAAGCTGTCCAACTTAAAGCCCAGTTAGACGCGGCCCATGAGCAAGCGAAGGCAGGATATGAAGCTCAAAAAAATGCCGATTTGAGTAAAGCCAAAAAAGAAGAATTGTTTATCCAAATGATATCTTCTATAGTGACTGCTGGGGTCGCCATGCCTCCCGGATTAGATCAAGTCGCAATGGAATTGTATAAAAATGTAGGAATACCGTTATTCGCAGAAAACCAGCAGAACCAGCAAGCCTTACAACAAGGAATGCAACAGGGTATGCAGATGGCAGCCGCGCAACCAGGAGGTCCGCCACAGCCCGGCGGATTACAGCAGCCACAGGATCAGAACCAACCAGACCAAGGGCCACCCGATCAGCAACAAGGACAACTACAAGATCAATCACTACAAACACAACCGCAATGAGCGTAAATATCACTAACACAACGGCAAGTCCAGCATTAGACGGCCAAGACGCGATTTTAAGTATGAGTTGGGCGGCATCTAATGCCAATATTGCCAATCTTTATGTCGGTCAAAAATGCGGGGTGGTGAGTTCTGGTAACTTAGGAACAGTCAGTGAAATTGATACAGCCGGAATAACAGTCAGGTGCAAACCGGCACAACCAAATTTAAGATTTGACAGCACTTCAACACCGGGTCAATTGGCTGCAAATGAGGTCGTCACGTTCTTTTAAAATAAATTATTATGATAGCAAAGCACGTTGATTTCACCAACCAATTTAATTTGGGGATCGGGACTAACACTGGCCTATTGCAAATTGACACATCTGGATTCGATTTTGTTATCGTACACTTTGTTAATCTCGCCGGGGCTATTACATTTTCAGGATCTAATGATGGCGGTGGTATTACGGGAGAGGCGCAAGACAATGCAACGAGTGCAACTAACTGGGTTTCGGTACAAGGTGTAAATGCTACAACAGGAGCATCCGGAACAACAGCCGCCACCAATACAATTTATAAATTTTCATCTGTAGCAAGGTATTTACAGTTTGATGGGACGGCTTCGACGACCTGTAAAATTCTGGTATACTTCGCTAAGATTTCACAAACAATGTAATTTTTATGGCAGACGAATCAACAGTAGCAGAACCTATACAAGGACTTCCCGGAATGCAAGTCATTACTCCATCTGGTAATTTATTCGATGATGGCGGATGGACTACGAATGCCCCAGAACCAACTAAGCCGACGGATGTAACAGACGAGGGAGCAGCAGCAAAGCCTATCGATAAACCAGCGGACAAACCTGCTGATGCTGACGAAATCGTTGATGAATTGGAGTATCTTGAAAAGCAAACTGGATTCAAGTCATGGGATGAAGTAAAGGCTTTAAAGACAGAAGCCGAACAGCTACGTTCGAAAGCTCAAACTCCTGCTGAAAGGAAATTTGCCAACGAAGAAAGCAAAATGTTGGCCGAAGCATGGGAAGCCGGTGAGACTGATAAAGTTTTAGATTACCTGAATACTCAACGTCAATTAAAAAAAGCTGTCGATCTCCCCGCCGCCGACGCCATTAAATTGCATCTACAGCAAACCAATCCCCACTTCAAACCAGAAGATATAGAGGATGTTTTCGAAGAAAGGTATTCCCTTCCCAGAAAGCCTGTGCAAAATGTCGGGGAAGAAGCAGAAGACTTTCAGGAGCGAATGATCGAATACAATACCCGTGTAGCAAAAGTGAACAGGGCTATTGAGCGGGACGCATTTACGGCTAAACAAGATTTAGCCAAACGAATTACGGAGCTTGTACCACCAGAAATACCCAAAAGACAAGAGCAAGAAGGGCCACCCCAAGAGGTTTTGGAGGCCCGCAAAGCATTTGTTGAAAATTATCGTAAAGAAGCGCCCAAGCAGCTAGGGGAGATTAAAGAATTTTCCACTACTTTCAAGGATGATGTAGCGGAATTTCCAGTGTCCTACGGCATCAAGCCTGAAGACCTTGCTCCCTATAAGGCTGAATTGGAGGCTTTCGCCGATAAAGGGCTAGATGTTAATACTTTATTTTCTAAACGCTGGATCAATCAAGATGGATCGGTAAACATCAAGCGAATGGGGGAGGATCTCTATTTGCTGGATAACCGGGACAAAATCTTTAAAAGCATTGCTACCGAAACCGGTATGCAACGTATGAAAGCGCAGGCGAAAATAAACAAGAACATCAAAGTTGACGGTGAATCCAAGGTTGTTCAAATGGACAAGACGGAGAAAGGTACACAAGCGGATGCTATTGATCAACTATGGAAACAAGCGTAATTGCTTAACAATTTAAAATTTAAAAATCATGCCTACAGGAATTCCTACAGGGAATATATTGCAGCCGGGCCAGATAGCATTAGCTAATGGCGCGACACAGGGGCTAGTCAGTTACTTACAACTGCTAACCCCTCAGTATTACAAAGATTACGTTGAAAAATATGGTAACGAAGACCTCACATGGTGGTTATCCACCTACGGCGGGATGGAAGAAGTTTTTAACCAGAACTATTTTTGGTTCGAGAATAGGGGTAAATTAATGCCCGGCATCCAGATCGCCAACAACGTGTCGGCTGCTGTCGGCGCTACGATTGCTCCGACCTTGGCTGCGCCTTTCCATTTTAATGGTGGGACACAAGCCCCACTAAGAGGCGGCGAAACGGTACGGGTGGCCTCTACAAACGTGGAAGGGGTCATTTTACCCAACTCCATCGTTACAACCACTCCGGGAGCCTTTACATTCCAAGTCGCTCCAAAACAGACCGGACAATCTCTTGCATCCGCCGGAGCAACGTCCTTGCTGACAAGCGATGTTCTGTTATTCGGTGGTCAGATGGACGTCGGCGAAGCGTCCGGTAGCGCATCCGCACTCGTTCATTTGGATCAGAAGTACAGCAACAATATCACTGAAATGAGGGATACGCACGCTGGCACCGATCTGGCTGAAATGACGCAGGTGTACTACACTGGTGGAGTGACTGGTTCGGCTGCTGTCCAGCAGGCTGGTACTTCCTTGTTCACTTACAAGTCATTGGTGAAGACAGAAACTAGATTCAAAAACGACGTAGAGTTTAAACTACTCCGTGGCGACATTCAGAACAACACGGCTATCGTAAATGCTAATGGGTACAGTTCCAAGGGTTCTCAAGGAGTGTTCCCTAAAATTGCCACCGATGGCGAAACAGTAGGAATCACTCCCGGAAATTTGGACATAGCCAAACTACATGAGATAACGAGGATCATGGACGTTAACGGCTGCGCAAAACAATGTTTGTGGATGCAGGACATCTTCTTGCGCCAAGACTTCAGCGATGGGCTGTTCTCTACGTACCCGGCAGGTGCATTTGTTTGGGGCAAGAACGAGGCCTCTGAAGAAGCCCTAATCAATTACGGCGTAAAGCACGTAAACGTCGACGACTACATGATTGGAGTGAAAAAGTATCGTCAGTATAATACTGAATTCACTACAGGTGTTACTCCCGGAGTAGATTTCTTCCGTAACTCAGGACATATCATTCCATTCGGAACAGCTCAGGACTACAATGACGCAACGAAGGTTTACAAGAACCTAACCGTTATGGTACAGAAGGCTCCGAAAGGCGGAACGCAAGGAAATGGAATCAGGGTCTGGTGTCATGGGGGGGGTAGCATGAACCCAACGGATGGTACCATGGTTGATTACGTGGAATTTATCTGCTACAGAGGTACCCGCGTAGTTGCTGCGTCACAGTTCATTTTCACAGAAGCGGCTTAGTATCAAGTAGTTAGGGGCCGTTAATTATAACGGCCCCTATTAAACGAAATTTAGTATCTTTAAGATAAAAAAATGGGGTTCATTTACAGGATAACAACTCCTTCAGGTAGACGATATGTTGGTCAAGCGCTAAACATACGGAAGAGAATTGCATCCTATAAATTCATGTCGAAAAATTATCACGGAAGAATTCTTATTCTCAGAAGCATAAAAAAATATGGTTGGGAAAAACACGTTTTTGAAATAATTGAGGAAGTCTCTAACGATATGCTGAACGATAGAGAGCGGTATTGGATTGAAGAATTTAGGACGCATATTTACAAGTACCCTAATGAAAGAGGGCTAAATATGAAAGAAGGAGGAAATGGAGAAGGGTCTACGTGGATGCACGATGTTGAACGTAGAAAAAACCATAGCAAAAAAATAAGCGGTGAAAAGAACGGATTTTATGGAAAGAAACATTCGGACGACGCTAAGACTACGATCGGAAATAAGGCAAGAAAAAGAAACTTGGAAGATGGGCGGCGGGTCCCGGAATGGGGAGCAGAGAAAGGGCGAGAAGCCATTAGGAAGCCAGTTTTAGCGTATAATTTGGACGGCGATTTTCTTAAAGAATACAAATCTGTAACTGACGCTGCAATTGATTTATGTATTGACGTTTCTTGTGTGGCAAAAGTTTGCTGTGGTAGGCACACCAAGGCAAAGGGATACATTTTTAGGTACAAGGACGGCGACATTAAAGATAAAATCAGCAACGCTGGACTGAAAAAGAATAAGGGGATTAAACGAGCAGTTTTGCTATTGTCGCCTTTCGGGACTATTATCAAGGAATACCCGTCCTCAATTGAGGCGTCCCAGGATACGAAAGTCAATTACGGAACCATTAAGTGGATCGCTAGGGTGGGCAATATGAAGCCATTATCTAGCGGCCACATTTTCATTTATAAAGACACGTACGAATCACTTAATTTGAATTAATTTTTATGTCAAAAGCAATTTCATCGTCAGACGCTCTTTTAGCAACTCAGGACGAAAAAAAGGTAGACCCGGTGTTTAAGGAAATCATGGCAAAAATGTCACCGACGCAGATTAATAGGCCGATGATTATTTTTAAACTGAGGAACGCACCCAATGGTAAAGTACACCTAGATGGCATCGACGACGTATTCGACCCGGAAACAAAACGGATGCGCCGGATCAGGCTTATTCGGGGAGCTACTACTATTTGGATGGATGAGCAGGAAAAGATGGACAAAGAATTCCTTCAAAAGAACAGGATCAGTATAACCTTTGTCGCCGGAAATCTCATCTGTGATGAGCTAAAGGACGAGATGATCGTGAAGGTGGCGAGGTTAATGAACGCCAATGAGGGGAACCCAAACCGTATACCCGGCAAAAAACGTTCGTTTTACGAGTGGGATGCGTCGGCAGAAGAAAGAGAAGCATTCGAAAAAGAACTGCTGGAAGCAAAGGTTGTGCAATTGGCTATGGAGCAACCGTTCGAGAAAATGAAAAAACACGCCTTGTATCTAAACCTGCCAATCACCAACGAGATGGGTCAGATTCGAGGGGAAGATGGTATCCGAGCGCTTTATCTCAGGGCAGCAAAAGCCGATCCTAAGAAGTTCAAAGAATCTTTGGATTCAAAGGAAGTAGAGTACAAATACCTGATCCGGAGGGCTATAGTAGACGCAAAGATTTCAGTTTCAACTACCGAAATCAAATATCCTACTGGCCAACTTATTTGCAGACTGCCGCATGGTAGGGAATCTGTGGACTACTTGGTAGAGTTTGCTATGTTGCCGACTGATGAATCAAAATCTTTTGTTGAACGACTTGAAAAAATGGCGTTTAATTGACGGCCGACTTTTCATATCAGCTTTTGTTGTATTGTGCGAACCAATTTCAGCGCGGGAATGTCGCTCCTAACAAAGCCAACTTAATCCTTCAACAAGCTCAGACGTCTTTTTTGGATTACTGTTTAGGGCAGATGCAGCAATACCAGTACGGAGCGCCACAGTCAAGAGTGGAATATGCGGTTAATGAAACGGCTCGACTTAGGTTAACGCCTTTTATCGGCCCAGTAAGTACATTGACAATTGATGCAACCGGATTAGCGCCGTACCCAACTAGCTTCGAACAGGTGGATGCCATGTATATGAACGTTCCGGCAAGGACAAGGATACGTTTCGTTCCACAACACAAAGCGCCGAACTACATAAGCGACCCAATCGATCCAGTTGACACCAATCCAATATACCTTTTGGAAAGCGACGGTTTTAGGTTTTATCCGAATGCGAATTTTGACGGGAACACGTTAGGGACGGCTTTAATAAGCTACGTGCAGACACCGCCTGTATTCAATTGGGCCTACACTCCAGACGCTAACGGTAGGCCGATTTACAACGCAGGCGGCAGTACTGGATATGCTTGGTATGATGTGGACTGTTTCGAGATTATCAGCCGCGCGCTACGCATGGTAGGGGTCAATCTGGCAGCACAAGAGATAAGTGGTTACGCTCAAAATATAATTGATAAAGGGCAATGACAAGGCTACAGCTGATACGGAGGATTTTGAGACAAGTATATGGCGGTCAACCGTCCATAGATAGTAATATCACAGATAATCTTGTCAACAATTGGCTCACAGAGGCTTTGGCAGCATCGGCGGTAAAGAACTATAGAGAGAATGAGCAATTGGATGGTGTGGCATATGTAAACAATAGTTTTTACACAACTTTTTTGGGGCTACCAGTTGCTCAATTCGATCAGTTTACGTATCAAATCACGCTACCACAAATACCAATAGGTATAGGAAATGTGGAAGGGGTTGGGACGTTGCAATTCATGGATACAAGCGGTAATATATCTGATCCGGCTATCCCGTTAAGCGAAAATCAAGTTGGGTATTACCAGAACATGCGGCCTATACCAAACAAGATACTTTTTTACCCGGAATGTATCTACCTATACGCAATATCTACTCTACAGCTAAACAACTTTACGGCGAAAGTGAGGATGATTAGCGGCGGTAATTCGGCTGATCTGAATAGTCTATTGAATGTCCCGGATGAAACGCTCAGTGATATTACGTCATATGTGAGTAAAATGTTATCTTGGGAAAGGCAACAGCCAAAAGAGGCTACGAATTCGGGGGCAGATGCGTAAATTTGTATAAAAATGGCCTACGTTTATAGACATATCAGACTTGATCAAAATGGTCCGTTTTACATCGGAATTGGAAAGGATAACGCTGGCGAATATAAGAGAGCCCACTCCATTTACATCAGAAATAGATACTGGAAAAATATTACGGCAAAAACAGAATACGAAGTAGAAATAATTATAGATGGAATAGAGTGGGATGAGGCATGCAACAAGGAAAAGGAATTTATTCAGTTATATGGAAGGCGCGATTTGCGGAAGGGTCCTCTTATCAACTTAACTGACGGCGGAGAGGGGTTTGCCAATTTGCTTATAACAGATGAGGCAAAAAGGAAGATGTCCATTGCCGGTAAAAACAGAAAACCCCCATCTGCCGAAACCAGGGCTAAACTTAGCAAACACGCAAAGGCCAGGCCGATAACAAAAGAAATGAGGGAGAAAATGGCTTCCAAATTAAGGGGTAGGCCGCAGCCTGAATGGCAAAGGAAAATACTCAGCCATGCCGCTATGGGCAAAAAAGTTCCTTGGTCAGAAAAGCCGATTTTGCAATACGGAATAGATGGATCATTTATAAAAGAATTCAAAAGCTCCACACAGGCATCCGCTGAACTAGGGATTAATAGAGAAAACATATCTTCATGTCTAACCGGAAAAAACAAACATGCAAGAGGATATATTTTTACATACAAGACATCGGCGGCATATCCGCATCAAATAGCTCCATTAAATGAAGCTAAATTGGGTGGTCAATTCAGAAAAAGGAAGGTTATAAATATACGCACAGGTGTAATTTACAACTCGGTCAAAGAGGCGGCCACCGCAGAAGGCATTAACCATAAGACATTGGGTTGTAAGCTTTGTGGAGTAAATAAAAACGATACCAATATAAGATACCATGATACGACCAATAAAAAATCAGATTCTTATTAAGTTGTTCCCGGGTGATGATAAATCTGCTGGGGGAATTATTGTTGCAGAAAGTTTCCGCGCCGAATCAAATAAGGGGAAAGTGGTCGCTTGTGGGGAAGGAACTAAAGACAGGAAAATGCAATTCAAGGCGGGGGATGTTGTATTTCGTGTGCAAGGGCATGGGGAACCACTGGACATAGAAGGACAACGGTATTACATGATGGATCAGAATACTATTTTGGCAACCGGTTAAAGTTTATGGTATGGCTATTCAAAAACAAGGATGGGTTACGGTCGAAACTTGCGTGAACGAATACCTAGACCGTAGTGAACAAAGCAACCACAAATATTTCAAGTTGTGGAACATAGCCTTTTCAGGTATGCAAAAAATGGGCATAAATTTCTTCTATCAGATACAAACCTTCAAACTACCAATCAATTCCAATTTTACAGTTAACCGACCGGATAATTATCTGAAATGGTGCAAGGTTGGAGTAGGGAACGCCATAGGGGAAATTATCCCATTGGACTATAATAATAAACTAAATCTTTTCGCGGATCTGCAAACCAATAGACTATCTCAAACTCAGGATAATTCGCTGTTCAATTTTTACTTCGCTAATTCCGGAATTTTCTATAACTATTGGAACGGCGATACGTTCGAAACGCTATATGGACTTCCAAGCGGTGGCCCATTCATTGGTAGTTTCAAAATGGACGAAACTAATAACCTAATCGTTCTGAATGATTTTTTTCAGTACCCATATTGTTTTTTGGAGTGTCTTACATCTCCGAAAGAAGGATCAGAGTATAGGGTGCCGGTTGACTTCGAGGAAGCCATGATTGCGTTTATGGGATGGCAGGATAACTTTTTCAAGCCATCCACTTCGCACATGCAGGGGGGGGATAAGGAAAGGTTGAAACACAACTTTTACAATGAACTTAGATTGGCTAAGGCAAACTATAAGCCTTTCCAACTTGAAGAGGCGTATGAATGGAATTTAAAGAATCAGCGTTTAACGATCAAAGCGTAATAAATGTTAGCAACTTACCCATTTAGAGGCCGGATGAACCTTGACGATCCCAGCTTGGTCGTTCCCCAAGGTGACCATGTTATGGCCCGTAATGGAATCTTTAGGGGTACAGAAGGACGGATGCGGTTCGAATCGTGTCTCGGTACGACACTTGTGCCGAACGCCAATCTTCCCGCAGGGACGAACGCTACAGTCGGCGTGAAATACGATCCGGTTAATGAGAACGCTAACGGAACTTTGAACCCTCGCGTGTTTTTCTTTAACCTTAACTCAAACGGCAATTCAGGGATTTATATTTACTATACGCTTACTGGAACATTTCAAACACTCGTTCAAGATAACACGAATACAGTTGGAGCGGTAACGGGTATCACAAATGCCAACCGAATTACCAGCATAGATTTACTTTACGGCGATGGCGTACAAGGGACACTTCTTTTCTATGTGGATTCAACGCTCAATTGCAGGAAGATAAATATAAATCGGCTTCTTGCAGGTGGTTATCCAACTGTGAAAAGCACTTACTTAAACGTTATCAAAGCGCCTCCGATACCACCTATTCAATGTTGTTACGAGAACGATACAACCGTGGCAGCAAATAATCTGGTTAACTCGCTGTTTAACTTTACTTGTACGCACATCTATGATGATTTCGAGCAATCCGTGTTAGCCAGTGCAAGCAAGCAGCCGTTACCAAGCGATCCGTTCAACCCGCCAAACACAGCCACAACTTCTGTCGCTAGTCCTTTCAGAAATGCCCGTATCGTTCTATACATTCCTACAGGAGATATTAACGTAACCAAACTTCGAATATACGCACAGCAAACGCAGTACGGGTCAACGACAGATTGGTTTATTGTTGATACTTTGGATAAAACGCTTTTAAATATTCCAAGCAATACTGTCTATCAATACTACTTTTATAACAACGGAAATTATACCGCAGCTGATCCAACATTCACAGTCTTAGACTACGATCAAGTACCGTTAGGAGCTAACTGCCAATCCTTACTCGATGGGAATGTGATTTCCTACTCGGGAATTACAGAAGGGTACAACTGGCTCAACCCAACCTTCAGCGTAGCGACTTCTAACGTAAACTTCCCCCAATATTCGGTCAATGGACTTTTGTTTTTTGCAGCAACTAACGGTATTTTCACCGGAAGCCAGCCGCAGATAACTGTGTATTTGCGTGGCGTTGGAGGGAATGACGGCTTTGGGAATCCCGTATTGCTGGAAAAAGTTCCAAAGACACTAACAGTACGGGCTAAATCTGGCGCAACAAATGTTAGTTTTTCATTCAACAATACCACGGGCGTTGTTAATAGCATTCTAGTTGGGTTACTAGCGGCGGCAAATGCGGCAGGCTGGGTAACCGTTGGAGCAATAACCGACAATACATTTACAGTCTATTACCCAACCGGCAACGTAGTGTTACAATCCTCTTACGTTAACCAACTTTTTTTGGACGAATCTCCTTACCCAAGTCCAATTTGTTGCCACTTTCCTCGGTCCGCTTATTCTTATGGAGTTCTTTACCGGGATGGCGACGGCAGGACAAACGGAACGATCAGCAATGTAACTGGAAATTTAGTGACGCAAGCCCCATCCGCCGGACAGATACCACAAGTGTCGATTAACTTAGCGGCCTTTCAACCGCCGCCGTGGGCTGTCTATTGGGAACTTGTCCGGACGGATACCCTGACCTACAACAAGTATTTAAACTGGGTGACGAATGCGGCTTGTCAAGGAACTGGGGCTGGCGTAAACACGCAATACGCTTATTTCGGTATCAACAACATCCAGACGTATAACCAATCCATTAGCGCAACGGAAGGCCCTGTTTCGTATTCCTTCACGCAAGGCGACCGGATCAGGATTCTAGGACGCTATGACCACAACATGAATTTTTACCCGTTGAATTTGGACTACGCCATCTTAGGGGAGGCGATTGATCCAATTGCAAACGGAATTTTTCAAAAAGGAACGTTCATACAGATTTACTATCCAACCTACGACATTGGGGCAAATCCAAACTTTTCATTTCCCATTGTCAGCAATGACGACGACTATCAAAATTATCTCGTACTGATTTATTCGTACAAACCCTATTCGACAACCAATCAAAATGTTTATTTTCAGGTTGGGCAACAATATCCCGTTGGAAATCCCGGATTAAATACATCCTACCATATCGGGAATGTAGCCGACAACCAAGTGATATTAACGGATGGAGATGTATTTACCAGACAACGGCCCGTACCATTAATCAATAGTTACTTCATTAATACAGGCAGTTTCGATCAGACTAGCCCATACGGAACCGATTGGGTGAATCCCGGAGGAGGGGCTGTCCCGATTGTTGACAACGGAATTTGGAAAATAGTCGGCGGCGTACAAATGGTAGCTGGCCTTTTACCAACACAGTACCCAACTTACGCGAATAACGATTTTACGATCTTCAATGAATCCACAACTTTAACACTAGCCGTTCGGTTAAGAGGGACGCAAACCATTATTGATAAGACCGATCCGAATGGTCAGTTCTCTAAATATGTGAAAGTTGTTCTGCCTGGTAACGTTGTAACAACTACGCAGATTGTACCCACACAGTCAGGAATCAACCCTCAAAATAGTTCCAACAGCAGCGCGGTAACGGTCACATTCGACGCCACTATTCAACTGCCGCCGCAAGGAAAACTTTGGCTGATAAATTACTGCGTCAATGAAATGCTGATTGGCGGGTACTTGTTACAACTCGATGTACTAAGAACGATTACGATAAATTGTTTCGACAAATCTTTCAGCGATATTTACGACCTTCAAACCAATTCGGATAATAAACCGAATGTGGTCAACGTCGAAGCGGCGCAAACCTATTACAGTACCTTATTCCGGTTTAGCCAGCCTGATATTTTAGGAACAGACATAAACAACTCCAACCGTTTCTATCCTGAAAACTTCGATGAATGGGATAAGTCATTTGGGGATGTTATGCGAATGCGGGTCAGGCAACGAGAACTTCGTGTATTTCAGAAAAGGAGATGCGGGCGCGTTGGGGTGTATCAAAAGTTTATCACAAATCAAAGCGCCAGCGTTTCGCTAATCGTTTCAGATACGATCATAACGCAAAACAACATCCAATATTTTGAAGGAGAATACGGGATAGGTGACGCTGTAGATAGTCTTTCAAGTTCTGGCTATCAGGATTATTTCGCGGACCCAATAAAAGGCGTATGGTGCCGACTTTCACTAAACGGCGTGGATAACATAAGTGAGGATGAGAAGGTGCAGACCTTCGCAGGCAATAACCTGCCCGTCTACCTGAATCCATATAATTATCAGTTTGGCGGGACATCGGCCATACTGTCCGCATTCAATACTCCGAAGGACAGGGACGCAGAAATACTCTTTTTCATGCAAGGTGGAACAAGCGGAGCCAATACGTTAACAGGCCAAACGATAGCCTTCAACGAACGGCAGAAAGTAGCCTACGGATTCTTTGATTACGCCCCGGATGCCGCCGTATGTGCTGAAAATAATTTAATTCTGTTCTATAATGGGAATCTGTATATCCAGAATAACAGCGGAAATCCGGCCTTAATATTCGGGAACCAATTGACACCAACGATTACCTTAGTAATGAAAGACCCAAACATCGAAAAGAAAACATTCTTGTCGGTCACAGAAACTTCAAATCAGGCGTGGGTATGCCCGAGCATCCAAACCGATACCTATTCGTATGGCACTACCTTGCAGTCAAGTAATTTGGTTGCAGAAGACTTCGCGCTACTTGGGACGGATTGGAACGCAGCGTTGCTGAACGATATAAATTCAATCGGAGGGATTATTGAGGGTGACGTTTTACAGGGCTCAGAACTAATAATCCAGTTTTCGGCATCTAATGCGGCACAGTTCGCTTACCTTGCATCTGTAGGAATCCGATACATTGACAGTCCACTAACCGTAAAATGATGGAACACAAAAATAAAATAGATAACTGGTCTCACTACTGGGGGATTGCTACTTCTCGAAAAGACCTGAAGGAGTTTAAAAATCTATTACAGATTAATGCAAATTCCCCACAGGTGGACCTATCCCGGCAGCAAGTTCCAACAAAAGACGGTATCAAAACTTTCAACGAATTGGTAAAAGAATTGGCACCGAAAGAAAACGAACATGGAGAACTTAATTGACGATAAGATAGACGAATTGGAATCCTATATGATGTATTACCCGGCAGTCAATTGCCCGTTGACGCATACATTCACGCCGGGTCTTTATACTCGTACTATTTTTATGCCAGCTGGAACGCTTATTACAAGTTTGATCCATAAAACAGAACATCAGTTTATCATATCGGCAGGGGTTGTTTTAGTGAAGATAAAAGAAGGTGAATGGAAACGGTTGGCGGCTCCGCACATCGGAATAACGAAACCGGGAACGCGCCGCATCTTGTACATAGAAGCCGACTGTTTATGGACAACCTGCCACGCTACAGATGTTCAGCCAGAGAATGAAACCGAAGAATCTGTTTTAAAAGCGGTCGAATTAATTACAGACAGGATAATTGAAGTACATGAAAACAAGTTGATCGGGGGTGTGATTAGGAACAACATTCTTTCACAACAAATTGAAAACCAGTGAGTTTCGTCGCTGTAGGGGTTACGGCGGGCGTAGGGATTACGCAGGCTGTTATTGGAGGAATAAAGGCCGGGAAGGCGCATCGGGAAATGGAGAACCTGAAGACGCCAACATATAGCGGGTCACAGCCTCTTTCTCAGTACTATCAGGAGGCTTTGAATAGGTATCAACAAAGTCCTTACCAATCTAATTTTTACGAACAGGCACAAAAGGCGGCTGGACGAAATGAGGCTACTGCAATAGGTGCAACAATGGATAGGCATTCCGCTGGAAACATAGGAGCTATTGTACAAGGCAGTGACGACCAAATGCAGAAAGCAGGTGTAGAGGCGGAAGGTTTGCAACGTCAGGCGTTCGGTCAGCTAGGTAGTGCGGCTAATGCGCAGACGGGAGATATTCGTCAACAGTTCCAATACAATCAAGAGGCCCCGTACGAAAAGGCATTCGGCATAGCACAAGGTAAAGCAATAGCAGGCAGCCAGATGGAGAATTCTGGGTTCTCTAATATATCAGGTGGTTTGGGAAGTTATTCTCAAATCGGTCAACTAAAGCAGTTGTACGGTGGCGGCGGTTCGGGAGGAGGTGGAGGGGCAAGCACGAATGCTTTTGCAGGTGGTGGCGGTCAATATTCCGCAAGTCCGGGATTGGCAAACACGGGTGGTGGGTACACTGACCCGGCAGGTGGTATCGGGTATATTAATCCAAACGGTTTCGGAGCAGGAGCAATAGCAGGAATATGAGAGGAACATCTACGGCAGTTAATCCAGCCGCCTATTCGGGCGGAACTTTCGCGGTGAGACCGCCGAACTATACCGCCTATTACATGCGGGCGATGATGCACCAACAAGCCAAGCAACAAGCCCTATCCCAATACTATGACAAACTCCAAAACTCTATAAATCCGGCAGGTGTTCGAGATATTGATTTGGACGGATGGAATCAGAAGGCAGACGCTTGGCAGAAATTTGGTATTGAAAATAGGGACGCGCTCGTTAATACAAGGTTGGACGGCGGTAAGGCAATGGCAAGATTTCAGTCTATGTACCGTGATTTACGAGGTGATGCTCAAAAATCAAAGCAGGCAGCTCAGAAAGAAATGTCTTTGCAAAAAATATATTCTAATCCTAACGAAGCTGCAAGAGCTACAGATAGCGATATGCGGTTAGTGAATTCGATGAGTTCGTCTATCTATGATCCGCAGCATTACCAAGATGACGGAGTTACGCCACATAACCTAACTGAATTTTCATTCAACGCGCCACCATACGATTATAAAATGCAAAAAGCGGTTGCTGCACAAGTTACCGCAGGGCTGAAACCAAGCAAAACTTTTGGCAAAGCGACCCAACGAGACTACGCAGCCGGTACGGAAGTTGTTCCTTTTACCTCAAAACATTCAACAGATAACCTGAAGGAAATGGCTAACAGGATGGGTGACCTATACGATAAAAACCCGTCTATGCAGCGGTCCTATGAAAGCGAAAAATTAGACCCGGATAAACTGACTTCTTTAAGCCAAGCATATAAGTCGGTATATCCTAACGACGATATAGTAGGGCCAGATGGTACACCAAGCCCTAAAAAAATAGCACAGGCGGAAGTTATCCGAGATAATTCAGCAGTAAATTCAAGTTCCGAATTGCACAATGTCCCCCGTATTCCCGTTGGTAGAGGATTAACGCAAGCGCAACAGAACCAACAACTAATGCTGAACTTAACGAATCAAATGGGGTCAGCTATGAAAGCGGGTAATTTAGATGAGGCGAATAGGTTGGCCGGAATGTGGTATTCTGGAAATGGGAAAAGCCAATTTCAGGGCATAGAGAGAGGCCCGATAAATGACCCGTGGAATTCCGGCGTTTCAAACGCTACTCCAAAACAAGGGTATCTAATTCGGCATGTGGACAAACAATGGGTGTCAGATAATGATCCAAGAGATCCGTCCGCCGGAAGCTATAAGGATGTACTCAATACTACGGAAATTGACCCGAACGACCCGAATCTAATCAGCAAATTGGCTAATCAGCATCAATCATACATGGGGAGTACTCCGGCACTCGAACAAGGGGTGGCTCACCAGATATTGAACGCGCCACCGGCAGGAACACCGGCACCGGCACCTAAACCAGCCACTGTTGATCCTGACGCTTTATTAAAAAAATATGCACCGACACCGCAATAAATGGCCGGAACAACAGACATATTAGAACCGGACGTTGACGAGCAGGAACCGCCTGCCCCGTCACCCATTCCCAACCAAGCACCACCGCCTCAACCACCAAGCGGAGGGCCGGGCCAGCAACCGCCTGCCAAAACGCCGACGCCCAACTACGGCCTAAAAGACGATGACAAGCAAAAGATAGCCCAGATTATCGTAAAAATGCAACAGGCGGGTGAGCCGGACAGCAATATCAAATCAGCAGTTAAACGGTTCATCGAAATCAATACTGCGCCGCCACCTACGCCGGTAGATAAAGGAATCCGGCAGACTACGCAGAATCTTAGCCAACCATTACAATTCAATGGTACTTTCCAACCTGATCTGGAAGGAGAAAAAAACGGGCTTTACCTGAACGATCCGGATTATCAGGCTCAAAAGAAAGACTTTGTTAGTAAGATAGCCACTGATCAAAATGGCGTTCTGCTTTACCCAGAACAGGATGCTAAAGGGAATTGGTCAAACTATTATACCAAGCAACCACTACAGAATTTCGATCCGCATAGTATGCAAGGGAAGATACTGCAAGTCCCGCGTCCTTATCAGGCGGCAACCGGAGGCCAACAATTTATTACCCCTAAATACGATTGGGATAGCAACTCTTACAAATTCCCCGGTGTTCAAACCCCTGACGTACCTACCGAACAGACTTTGCCGCAAGCGACTGTTTACGGTACAAAGAATCGGACGCAAGTCGCCGATGACAGGGAAAAATCTGTAAGGCAACAATATCCAGAGATATCAAACTTGCATGACTCGAAATTCGTAGACGATATTCTAGACAAAAATAAGGATAAGAATTTTGTTCAGCGATATCTTAATCCGTCTACATCTCCCGTTATTAAAAATGACGATGGGAGTGTTTCTACTCATAGAATGGCTTCATCGGATAACTTAGCATATCCTACGATAGTCCAGCAACCGGACGGGTCACTAAAGCAGTTAGGAGATAAAGAAGCATACCAATATGCCATAAAAAACAAGGAATACATTGCCTTTAAAAACGATAAAGATGCCGATTGGTTTGCCACTAATGGATATAAGTTAGGAACTCAAAATGGTCCTTCTGCCGGTAGTCCTACAGCACAAGGACAAAAAGCAACAGACGCATCTTTACCCACGCCGGTTAAATCAATGGTAGACGAATCGGATAAGCAGGGCGGCCAGCTAAGGAGTGTATTAGCCGAACATCCAGAACTAGCCAACGATATCAATACGACCCTTAATAAATACGGGGAACCTTACAAGCAGTCTATTGACGCCGGAAGTCAGGGTATGGCTAATGTCCTGCAAAAAACAGTAGAGGATAAATATAACCTTAATCAACCGTTACCCTCTAATGTCGATCCGGATATCCTAAACGGCCATTTAAATGTCCTGAACAACTTCGAGAAGAACAAGAATGAGTTTGAAGGCCAACAACAGGAATTGCAGCATCAGGCCGATTTATTGACGGATCGGTCTAAGAGAACAGGGCAACCCGTAAATCAAGATGACGCCGACCGTCTCGCACAGAAAGGAGCGCAGAACTTGCAGCGGTGGAATGCTTATACCAAATCAGTAAACTTTTCACAGAACTACATCAACCAACCGGAGGTAAAAAACTATCTGAACGAATTTCAGAAGCGGCAACAAGGTATCGGATTAATAGACGAGATTCGTCAAAGGTCTTTCCCAGATGACACTAACGCACAAATAAAACAGGACGAATACGACCGGAAAGCGATTGAAGGGAATACGAATGTGCTGGACTATCTAAAAACAGCGTTTGGCTCAGCCGGAAAGGGATTTGCAAATATAGGTGAGACGCTTGCCAGTCTACCCGCTAAGTTAGGTGTTGCGCCTGCCGGGTATGGTGCATGGATACAAGGATTAAACAATAACACGCAGCAATTCCTAAGTTCAAACTTACCAGCCATTTCTCCTGTAGCAATGAAGCAAGTGGAGCAACGCAAGCACGGATTAGCTGGATGGGCGAATGATATTGCCTCAACCATTGGCGGATTTGCCCCGTATATCATTCCGGGATTGGCAGAGGAAGCCGGAACGGCAAAAGCCTTGACGTTTGCTACAGCACTGGCCGAAAGCCTGCCTACGGTTAGAAAGGAGGCTGAATCGGCCGGGCTAACGGGCGCGGCTTATAATACCTATCTAGCAGCAAAACCACTCATAGGGGCGGCGTTTATGACCCTCCTTCCTAATATAAAGTTTGCCAAAGGGTTTGAAAATGATGTGGCGGAAGCGGTGGTGAACGGGGAGGCAAATAACCCTAAAAAGATGCTGCTAAACTTAGCGTCTAAGGCCATAAGGGAGCCGGGAGATATCGCCCACCTGCAAGCGATGTTAACAGGAACAAACTTGGGTAATGCGGTGGTCAATCAGGTGACAAACGGGTTACAGGCAAAAGAAGACTTACAACGCGGCATCAGTCGGAAGAATGGGTTATCTACTGATATATCAGGAGCCTTCAATCCAAGGCAAACGGCCGTTATGGCGCTGGCCGGTAAAGCGCTCGAAGCCGTTCCAACATTAAAGAATGCCGTCGGAGACTATCAAAAAGGTAAAGAAATTGCAGAGACTTACGGGCATATTCAGAATAACTTGGTAGAATTGGCTGCTAATAATATTCAGGGTGTGACAGGTCAAGTTGACAAATTGTTAAAGAAAGACCCCGGAAACATCTACGCCCAACATTTAAAGAATACGCTTGAAGATTTTACAGACGCACAACTTAGGATGCCGCAAGGATTGGAGCCAGAACAAAAGGCTGCATTATTCAGTGTACAAAATCAGATTAGCCAGATTAACCGACAGATGGCCTATGCCGATCCGGTTTATAAACCGCATCTTCAAAAAAACATCGACGAACTAAACAAGCAAATTCCTGAACTACTCAAAGACCCTAAAAAGGCCAACGACTATTTACAGGATAGCCATAACGATTTACTGGATCATATTCAGAAACCAGATGAAAACAAACCTGCAAATAATAATGTAGATGCAAAAGGTAGACAAAGAATTATTTTAAACCATTTGTTAGATAATGAAGGGGATATTGACGGAGCTTTTAAAGCTGCTGGGTATAGCAATAAAGAGGGTTTTTGGGTAGAGCCTGGAGCGGAACGTCAATTTAGTCAGTTAAGCCCAGAGACAAAGCAGGTTTTAAAGCAAAATGGTGTAAAATTCATAGGCAACTCGACTGGGGCAAGAGAAGGAAATGTAGCCGGAGCCGCCGGGAATATCCAACATGGAGACCAAAGTATAAGAGGCATATACCTAACCGACCACGGGGAAAATTATGCCGGTCATGACCATAACGCCATTCACGAATTGGGTCATTCTGTTTGGGCTGATTTACCACAAGAAACAAGAGATTTATTTAATGATGGGAACCCGTTAACGGAACACGGGCGTAAAGTTAAAGAAGGATCGGGAAAGTATGGAGAGGTATATGGTAAAAAATCAGGTCAGGTTGGTGAAGAGGATTTTGCAGAACAATTTGCAAAAAACAAGGGTGACCTAGACAAAACCATTAAAGACAAGAAAGATCAAAATATTTCATCACCCAAAACAGAAGCCAATGGCAAAACCACCGAAAATGCCCAAACCAAAGGGGGGCAAGAAATAGAGAAACCAGAAGGAGCGGCTGACGCGGGTCAGGTGGGAACCGCTCCTTCTATAGAATCTAATCCAGCATACCGTACACTAGACTACGGAGACAACAAAGGAAAGGATGAGACGCCAGAGGCAAAGGATCAGATTGAGAAGGAGATTTTGAATAATGAGCCGGTCGGTAAGACGGGCGAAAAGTTAAGCGACTTAGTTGGCCGCGTCATTCCAGAATTCCAAAAATCATTAAACGAAGACCCACACAATACAACTATAGTCACCCATTCGTCCGTTATAAAAGCCTTACACGTATGGGAAGAAATGGGTAGACCGGATGTTTCCGAAATAAAAGGAGACAAGCTAAAAGAGTTTGCACAACGGTACGTGGATATGAAACCAGAGGCAGAAGGGAAAGTACATACATTCACCGGCGACAATGGCAACGATATAAAAGTAGTCCGGCACGGCGAAACCAAAGACAACAAAATGTCTGAGTTCCGTGAAGATGACACGCAGTTAACCGATAAGGGTCAAAAGCAAGCGGGTAACGCAGGCGACAACCTGATAAAAGAAACAGGCGGCAATATTCCGAAATTGATCTCGTCGGATATGCCGCGTACATTGGATACATCTGAGATCATCAAACAAAAACTTCAAGATCAGAATAATACGTTAGTTCACTATGGAAATGAGGATGTTAAGAACATTGACGAATCAAAGCTACAGGCGAGGGATAGCGGAGAGTATGGGAAAGGGTTCTATGTATCTAGGAATGAATTAAATCAACCTTATTATGGCAAAGTAAAAAGCTATTTTGAAATAAAAAATGGCGCAAAAATTCTAAATAAAAAAACTTTTGATCCGGAAGATTATAAAAAATATGTAGCAGAATTAAATGGCCATAATTACGAAGACATTCAATCCAATCCAGATAAATACGGAGATTATTCGGACCTACTGAAAATAGATAATTTTGAAGATGCTGTTAGGTATGATAGAAAAGGCCTTAATGATTATGCCAGAAAAAGAGGCTTTGATATTTACGAGCCAAGAAAAGACGAGGTGGTAGTATTAAATTCAAAATCAATAAAATCTAAACAAAATGCCATTTCTCAGTCGTCAGCAACAAAAATGGGCATTCGCGACGAATCAGCCGTTCGCGAAGGAGTGGGCGGACAAAACGGATCAGAGCAATCTACCGAAGAAGGTAGACAACCCGGACAGCCCAGCGCAGAAGAAAAAGGTAAAGATGCGGGTAAAAAAACAACGGGTATAGCGCAGCGTGTACAAGAGAAATTGGGGTTAAGGAAATATGAGAAAGGAAAAGGATGGTCACCGGAAGAATCATTTGCTTTTGGTAAGGAGGCTATTGCACAAGGTATTGATCCCATTTCTGCCTTGACAGATAGGGATTTGGATTTGGATCAAAAGTTAGCTATTGCGCAGGCCCACAACTATACATTACATCAGGTAATAGAAAAGGCAGAAAATGATCACGGAATTGATTCGCAAGAATATAAAGACGCTGTAAAAGCGCAAGACGATTATTTGAAATCTATTCAACCATTAAAAACTCAGTCTTCAAGGGCATTTTCTGCTCAGAAAGGAGAAATAGAATTAGATACAGGTAGTTTTACGAGTGTTAAAACGGCGATTGAAAAATCAACCGGCCAACCACTTACTAAAGACCAGAAATCTAAAGTAATAGAATTAACCACTGCGAATAAAAGTCTTCAATCTAAATTAGACAGGGCCGAATCTGATTTAAAAAAAGCTACCGACGAAATATTTGGTCTAAAAACAGCTAAAGTTCCGAAAGCTAAATTATCCTCACAATTAAATAATATAGCTAAAAGACTTCGAACATCTTCTGAATTCGATGATTTTTTAAAAGGTCCATTGGGAGATGTTCAAAAAATGGGTGTGGATTTACCCAAACTAAAAGATATAGCAGCATCTATATTGGAAGGAGCGGCAAAAGCAGTTAAAGCTGGAGAGGACGCATCTGAGTTTATTAGAAATGCAGTTGACAAACTGAAAGAAGATATTGGCAAAGATAAATTAGTAGATGCACTTCATTCGATAGGAGAAAAAGCCGGTTTGTTTATTAAGGAAACGCCGGAAGAAAAAAATATTCGCAGACTTGAAAAACAATTAGAGGATATTCAAACAGGTAATTCAAAAAATTCACCAGAAAAGAGAGAATTATCTGAACGAGAAAAAGAATTAAAAGAGCAAATAAAAGATGCTAAAGATAAGGCTGGATTGGTTGCCTCAAAAGCAGAAAAACCACTAACAGAACATGAAAAAATAGAAAAAGATTATAGGGATAGGGAAGAGTTGGCATCAAAATTTGTTGATAAGAAAGGCAATAAATTCACTCCAGAAGAGGCATCTGAGATATACGACTATATGAAAAATAAATATCTAAATAATGGGGTTAATTTTAGAGACGCAATTTCGCATGTGTCTAACGATACCGGCCTGTCTTTTGAGCAGGCAAGCAACGTCATAGTGTCACCAAAGACAAAGTCAATATCCGACGCCATGTGGAAACATCAATATGATTTGGAGAAAAACAAACAAGCAACCCAACGATACGTGAACGAGCAAGGAAAAAGTCCTGCAATTAGGGCGTTTAAAAAGTTCGTCAATGCGTTTAGAGAAGAATCTGTATTTGGTCATGGTGGAATATTCGTTGGTACACATGCCGGTATGACATTAATGGATTTGCCAAGAGCAAAATACACAGTATCTGCCTTTTTTAAAGCATGGAAATTGGCTTATGGGAGTGATGTATATTACCAAAAATCTGTATCAGAATTAAAGGGTTCAGATAATTATAATTTAGCTCAACGATCCGGGTTAAAAAACAATCCAGATGTAATTAACAATGATGCTGAAATAATAGCTCCAATTTTTGGGAAACTTTCAGAAAGTGGGAAACGTGGATTTACTGCCATTAAAATATTAAGACAGGCACTATTCGATTCTCACTATAATTCTCTGTCGGCAGACGAAAAGTCTGATGATGGTTCGGCTATCGCTATAGCGAAATTGGTAAATAACGCTACCGGAGCTTCTAATCTTAATATACCAGACTGGATAAATGAAGTGACATTTGCCGGAGGTATGGAAGTATCTAGGTGGGGTAAATTAACAAGAAATCCAATACAAGCCACAAAAACAGCCATCCAAGCTATGGCCAATCCGCAATCAGTATCCGTTGAAGATCGTGTATTCGCCAAAGTATGGGCAAAAAGAGTAGGAACAGAATTAGCTTCGTACACTGGTCTATTGGTATTAAATGCGGCCATTCAAAATTATTTTGCTAATGATCAAAAAGATAAAGTAAACTTGTTCGATCCGACTAAGCCAGATTGGCTTAAAATGAAAATAGGCGGTACTACATTTGATTTTACATCTGGAATGTTGTCTACTATGCATTTTATCGAAACAATACTCCATATAGCTATTACGGGTCGCTCGAATGCTGCAAAAGAGATCATACCTGGGAAAAAACCACCAACTCCGAATGAACCAACTTCTTTTGCGGAAGCCGCCTATAAATATGGATCAGGCAAGCTATCGCCTTTTTACTCTGATGTATTAGAGGCTTCAGTTAGGCACGATTACAGCGGAAATACAGTCCCGTGGTCAGACGAGAAGCCATTATATTCGTATAGCCACAAAATGACATGGCCAGAATATATAGAAAGTAAAGCGCCTCTCCCAGTAGCGGAAGGGTTTAAAACATTTTATGATCAGGCCAACCAGCAGGGGGTCAAAAAAGAAAGATTAGACGAGATTTTGACATCCATTATGCACGGAGCGATCAGTGGAGGAACCGGCTTCAAATCTTATGAAACAAATGAACCGCCAGCGCCGAAACCAACCGGCCACCACCAAAGGCAACACAGATGAGATTTTTCTACGATATTGATCCTAGCGATCCCGGAGGCGGTGGAATAGTAACCCCACCTATAGCCAACCTTCCGACGACTGCGGTCGCCCCCATAACCGCCCCGGCACCTACATCAGTTGGCCCTTTACCTATTAATAAATCCGCCCTTGCAACTCCAAATCCAAGATTAATACCACAACCAAATTACGCCGATCAAGCATCCAGAAATAAATACCTGCAAACTTGGCAACAACAATACGGTCCACTGGAAGGGAGAGGTGATACGGTTTTAAAAACGAACGAAATACCACGTACCGGAACGGACACGATCAAAAATATCTCTACGGCTATGGGTAAAAAATATGGGATAGACCCGGCTTTATTATATTCATCCGCTATGGAGGAAGGAGCTAGTGGGTTGTTTAAAAATGCTAACGGTAAAGATACCCAAGGCAGAAGCCCCGGACAGCCGGGTTATCAAGATTATTACGGCGATAAAGATTTTCCGATCAACGGCGGCCAGAGCTTCGGATTCCAGACATTCGCCGAACGCTTTCCAGACCTAGTAAAAAAAGGTTACTTGCCATCCGATTTTGCCAAGAATTTCAGGGGGACAAAAGCATCAGCAGCCGATCCAGACCCACAGCACGATGCCAATAATTTCAAGGATGTACAAAGCGCAATGGAGGCCAAAGCCGCCCTATTGAAGTACCATTACGACGACATAGATTCGTACGCCAAGCAACGGAAAATAACCTTATCGCCTAAAGCCAGAGACTTTTTTGCAATGGCCGACTATAACGGAGGGGAAGGAAGCGGCCACCAAATGCTTAACGACTATTACAACAATGGGTATTTAGAAAATGATAAGTTTCTGGATAAGCGCCCAACATCCGGCAAAGGATTGAGTGCATCATCGTATGGCCCGACGGCAACAGGAAATGAGGGGATGTACGCCCACATCGCACGGAGGCTAAAAATGGCCTCAAACTTGAAAGAACAGGCACTAATTGAATGAAATATAACAAAATTTCAATAATTTCGCTAAACGTTAACAAATGGCTTTAGTTCCTTCGTTTACGGTGACGCCTTTAGGGAACGGATCATCTTTCGTGGTGCAGGACACAAGCACTGGGTCAGACGGAGCTATCACGGATAGGCAGATTCTTATTTACACGGCGGCTAATGTATTGTTGGTGCCAGCCATTGACTTCCCTCTTTCTGCCGGGGGTTCAACAACGATTTCACCGCTCACCACAGATATAGCCGTCACTATTGTATTAAATTGGAACAATAGTTCAGGAGCGGCCATCTATACGTATAATCTCATCTTCGCTTTCGTGCAGTTTGGGCTTTTATTCCTGCAATCGCTTACTCAAACTCAAATATCCAACCCGAACATAATCAACGATACGAATTGGATCAGCAATAAGTTGGGCATTTTCTTGGAGATTCAAAGCGCCTTGAATGCTATAAACGTTGGACAATCGGTCGGTTCGGCCCAATCCTGTATTAATAGATATAATTCCGTCATTGCGAACCAAAACATTATTTTCTGATGCCTTCGCAGTTTTCAATATCGCAGATAGAATCTTTTGCCTCCATTTCGCAGTATTTGGCCAGCAATGACAAGTCCTCATTAATGCAACTACAAAGCGGATCGTACATAGGCATCTTACCAAGCCTTTTATATATGGAAGGAACGCTTTTGCAGAATATGAATAGCCTTAATCCAAGTAATTCAACACTTCGCGGGACAGCCGAATACGTTCTATCTCTTTGCGGAAAATACTTAGCACAAGCTATAACAATAGTAGGCAACCTGACCGGCTCTAAACCTGTCATAAGCAGCCCTGCTAATGAGAGTACCACAGTTGGTAGTTCTGCAACGTTTACTGTTTCGGTTACGTCGGCCACGCCTTATGTAGCGCAGTGGTATTTGAACGGGGTTATCATACCAGGAGCCGTTGGTCTTACCTATACTGTTTCTAATGCTCAATTATCTCAATCAGGAAATTTATACTCTGTTATGGCTACAAATCTTGCAGGAACCGTTCAATCAAATCAGGCCGTTTTGACCGTGACGGCAGGAATCACTGGATACTTATATTATACACCAATGAATCCGGGTCCGACGTTATTGGCGAATAGCGATCCGTTCTCTTATCAGATAAATTTCCCTATTACGCACAATCAACCGTTGTCGATTACCTTAACAACTCAGGCAGCAAACAATCAGTTCTTGGTCATCAAAGTGCCAAGCACGGAATCCACAAAAACGACATGGTATAATACGGCATTGAATAACGGGGCTATACCTGACCTTGTTTTCGAACCAATGGTATCCTTTGGTGGGTGGGATTATTATTACACAGCTTCTTTAGTAAGCCTCGATCCGACACAAGTTTTGACGCTTACCTAAAAAATATCATTATGAAACAACGCCTTCTATTGGCACTCTTTACAGTAATCGGTTTTTTTGCTACCGGGCAAAACGTATACAATCCGTCCAATAGCGGGTATTTTACTCCGTCAAATAAGCCATTCGCGGTAGCAACGGCGTCTCCTGATGGAGGCAGGTCGATGAAGTTGGATAGCATTAACCGATTATTTCGTCCATTCAATGGAGTAAGCGAAGTGTATTCCTATTTCCCGGTCGGCTCTCAATATCGTCAAGGAAATTTTATCATAGTTGTAGATAGCGGTGGCACTCTCCAAAGCAACGGCACCTATATAGGGGGAAGCAATACTTTTTACGAGTGGAAGGATAGTTTTAGCAATGCCGGTCTGATAAAAATGAATCTGTTTGGGGTTGGTGGTTGTTCAGGATGCCTACTTGCTGCAAATAATTTATCTGACCTATCCAACGCATCGTTAGCTAGAAGTAACTTAGGTTTAGGAACTATGGCTACGCAAAATGTAGCAGCTGGTGGCGATCTTTCAGGAAACTGGAATAATATTACCGTCGCCAAATTCAACGGTCAACTACCATCTTATTATCTAAACTATGCCAACTTAACCAATACGCCGCCAGCCGTAAGCCTTACCACTGTAGGAACAAGCGGATTAGCCACATATAATCCAACTACAGGCGTTTTAAACATTCCAAACTATACCGGAGGCGGTGGGAGTTGCTTAAACTGCAATGCGGATACAATCGGAAACATACCATTAAACTTTGTTAGCTTCTGTAACAACTGCGTATTAACGTTAGATAGTACGGCTGGGTATGCGTATTGGGCACCGTCTACTGGCGGGACAGCTTCTTTGCCTCCAAATGGAGGAAGTGGTTTTAGAATTTATTCTCCCCAAATTCCAGCCATCCGCTCACTAGTTTGCGCATCTGGATGTACGATTGATTCAACGAGCAATACAGGATCGTTAACGTTTACTGTTACCACCAGCGGGGTCGGGACGGTTACCAATTTTTCGGCGGTCAATATCACCGGGTTTGCAACTCAGGGCGTAACGAATGCAACTACCACCCCACAGCTTACTTACACTCTTATTAACGCACCTGCCTACAACGTTTGGGGAAACAATACATCCTCTCCGGGGGCACCTGCCTATTTTGCCCCCAACTTGACGATATTAAACCAATGGGCCAGCGGGTCAATAGCTCTTTTGGGAGCTACGCAAACCTTTACAGGGTCAAACACATTTAATGGGGGGGTATTCTTAGGATCATCAGTTGGGTTCTCAGCGGATAACACGTATAATATAGGGTCTACCTTAGATGGAGCAGCCAATATATATTCCAGAAATTTACTGTCAACGTCTAATTTACTATTGGGCGCAGGGGCCTCAAGTTCCATAACTTTTGATATCAATGGCGTCACTAACGCGCAATTACTCAGTACCGGCCAATTGAATCTTACGAAGTATACTACGCCTACTTCATTTACGGGTACGGCTACCTCAGTCTTAGAAGTTGACGCTTCCGGAAACATCATACAAGGTCCCATAACCTATAACCTGTATGCGGTGGAAGGGACATCTCCGATAGGAACACATGGAGATTCGGTTCAGTTTGGGGGATCATTGGGAGCGTTCTTCCAGCCGGATACGCTGTATACAAACGGGCAACCTTTTTATGTTTATGGTCTGCCTGATACCGTTGCCACCAATTCGTCAGACAGTGTTCCTATTCTTAATTGGAATCATCAAATGAAACTGGTTGCCGTATCGGCGATTGGTGGAGGAGGTGGAGGGGATGCTATCACAAGCCCGAATGGTTCACTAACGGTGGGAGGTACATCCACGAACACAACTCTTGATTTAAATTTGGGCTATTCTCCAACGCTAACTGGTGCATGGTCCTTTAATGGAGGCATCAATGTAGGGAGCAATATAGTATACACCGGAACAACGGCTACCTATCAAATAGGATCGCTTACTAATTTGCCTAATAAAATATATACCCGTAATATTATTTCTGATGGAAATTTGTCACAAGAAGCATCTTCAACTGGGCTTATCAACTGGGCGTTTAACGGGGTTCAAAAAGCGCAATTTAACTATACCGGTCAGTGGCAGTGGGGTAATTATGTAGCCACCAATTCATTCACTTTGGGCTCTCCGGTGGGCATGCTTGTATTTGATGCCTCCGGGAATATAGGAACACAATCGATAGGGGGCGGGGGTTCAGTGATCGGTGTTGGCCAGATCGCTGTTACCGGTTCAGATAGCGTTAAAAAAGCGGATTCCGTCTTTTTCCGGGGGTTGGATAAGAATGCAGGGATTGTCATCGCGGGAAATTCATTAAACAACTTAGGCGAGCCATCCCCGGCTTATGATACAGCGCAAGTCATCTCGACAAGCCTTCCGGTTGTCAGGATGCTATATACGGACGACACGCTTGGCGTGGGCCAGCAGAATTACGCCGAATCCATTGACGGTGCTCCCGGAACATGGTCAATCGTTTACGACGTTATTCCTGGGCACTACCGGGGTTGTATGGTAAAAAACGGAGGGTATTATATGTACTTCGGGGTCAATACGGCAGAAACGCAGGTAGACGTATATGAATCCCCGCATGGAGCTCCCGGAAGTTGGACCCTTCAAAACTCTGCCGTGATCACGGCCAGCAGTCTCGGAGCGACGAATATTTATAACAGTTGGGTCTATATCAATCAGGTGACCGGAACCTGGTATATGCTGCTTGATGTCGGATCGGTAGAATATGGATTCTCTGATTATGGACTGACCTCCACAGATGGGCATGGCGTGACCTGGACGGCTGTGACAGGAAATCCGGTCCTTCCCAGATTAGCTGCGCCATGGTTCACCTATTACGGGGGTAAATATTATTGCTGGGGTCTTTCCTCGATGACGAATGCTATTCTCCCGAGTGATCTATATGAATATTCGGCAACCAATTTTACCGGCCCGTGGACGATGGTGCAGACCGGTTCGATCGCTCACCGATTGACTTCACTGGAAGGAGTTAATGGGATAATCGGTCAGGTAGCCGATCCGGCTCTAGTCAGTCTCGGGGATAGCAGTACGCTCCTGCTGGTGGCGGTCACGGCTAACGGAAATGGGAGTGGCGGGTCTCAGATAGCGGCCTATCGCTCTCCTTTATCGATCACTAAACTGATCACCACATCTTCTGAGCAAAATGCGCCCTTTACGCCGGAATGGGAACAATTCAATGGAGGAAATATTGCCTATAATAATGGCAATGTCGGCATTGGGATCAATACGCCATTATGGCCTTTACAGATCGGAGAAAATCCGGGAAACTACATTCAGGGATATCCCGGCGCATCCGCGATATATGCCCGTAATTTTATTTCCAGTACTTCTTTTGGTAATACCATCCTTGGCTATAATCTATATGAAGGGGCATATGGAGGATGGCAAATTGCTGACAGCACGGCAGGTGGTTATGCATTTGACCTGACGAGCAGCGGCATCACAACTTATTATGCCGCAGGAGGGGCCGGACATACGATCCCGCTTCCTCTAAATCTAGGTAGCTGGAAGTACGCCAGTGCAAATACTACTTCCGTTTTTACCCTCGGTGCGGCTGCCGGGGTGGCCAATGGAAGATTATTATTCAACGGAAATGGAGATGATTTATCGGGAGCATCCATTCAATGTATAATCGGGTCCCTGTCTGCCGAATTCGGGAATATCACTACGGGAACAATCAATACCGATTATCTAAGCACCGGAAATGCCGGGGCTGGAAATTTGGGTATTGGCCCCACGAAGGCTTTTGCAGCCAGCTCCACCGGCACAACAAATTTGGCCGTTCTGGCCTCTCTTTCATCGTGCAGTTCTTGCGCAGGGAATACGGCAATCGGGGCCGCCTCGGGAGCGTCTATGACGACCGGGGATTACAATACTTTTATAGGGTCTAATTCAGCGACCAGCGGCACAGTGACCGGTAATTTCAATGTCGCTGTAGGCCGTTCTGCGGCCGCCAATTTGGCCGGCGGATCAGAAAATACAGTAGGAGGGGCTGATGGCGGCCGGGCGCTTACTTCTGGCGCTTTTAATACGCAATGGGGAGGAGAGGGGATGTATCAGGGGGCGGACGGCTTTGCAACCCCCGCGGGAATTGATAGCTCGACTTGTATAGGTTATGCCTGCCAGGTGACGCAAAATAGCACGTCAGTTGTGGGGGGCTATGGATTATACCGGACGCGAGGTGGCCAGGGTATCCCGGCTCCGCAGGGAAACTGGATCATTAACAATGGGCTGGGAATAGCCGGGCACTCCGGTTTTGGGTTTTTACTCCCGTCGATAGCGACGACCGCTCTTTCCGGCAATGGAACACAAATGACCCTGACTTTCGCTACTCAGTCCTTTGCACCTTTTATAGCCGGTCAGCAAATTTCAGTCTCCGGTGCCGCTCCTTCCGGATATAATGGTGTATGGACGGTCTCCTCGTGTACAACTACCAGCGTCGTCGTTGTTGGAACGGTCACCGGGTCTCAGACTTCTGCCGGAACGATCATCACCGATGGAGAGCCAACGGCAACCGATTACGGAACGTGGGGGGCGTATGGAGAGCATGTATATTACCGGAGCCAAAGCGGGACCCTTTATGACTGGAATAACCCGGCTACCCCAACCCTACAGCAGGTATTAACGGCTGGATCAACCTTGACTGGTAATAATACAATCGTAATTGGTTCAAATACGCTGACGATCGGTGGTGGAACTTTTGCCGGGGCGAGCAACACAAATGCCACGTTTGCTCATTTTGTAGGTAATTCAAGCAGTCCTACCATCGCCGCTGGGAGTGGTGCGGGTAGCAGTCCTACTGTTTCCGTTACCGGAACGGATCAGGATGGTTTAATTGTGATCACAACCGGAACTCTCCCATCCGGGTCAACCGCTACTATAGTGACAGTAACATTTTCTGCGTCATTTCCGAATAATACCTTCATAACCCTCACCCCAGCAAATATAACAACCGCTGCCCTTACCGCAGCCCAAGTTTATCCCACTGGAACGACCACTAATTTCAGTATTATATCCAACGTCACTGCTTTAACAGCTGCAACGCAGTATTCTTGGTTTTACCATGTTGGGGCAAATTAGTAATAAATGAAATACGCATCCACCATACTATTTTTTTTTATCCTCCCCTTCCTTGTACATGGGCAGGTAAAGACAGTCAGTCCTTCGGATAGCTTGAAGAAATATCAAAAACTAGCCATGAGGGACCGTGATTCGCTGAATAAGTACGTTAAATTAAAAAACCAGCGCAAGCAGATTCATTATTATCAGCTATCCGAGTTTAGAAGAATGCAGCTTAAATACTGGATGGAGGAGAAAGACGCCATTGACGCGCAGAAAAGGAGAAAGAAAAATTGAGGTATTTACTGACCATATCCTTATTGTTGATGATCCTCGCGGCACAGGGGCAGTATTCCACGAATGCTCGTTACTATGAATCTCCCGGTGAGTACACCATGTTTTTTAAACTGCACTACAATACACCGGGCATTGCCTATGCCGTCACCACGGATAATACGATAGCTGGAACCGGGAATACCGGAGCACAGGGGATACCAACGGAAGTCGTTACTCCTATCCCCAACGAACCAATGGACGGTGTTTGTACGGGACTTCATGACGGCGGCATGTGGTCAGCAGACAGCGGACGCGTCTTTATGGGTGGGTTGCCAACGAATTGCCAATTGGGCAATGGCCTTACCACTGGCCCATCAACGATGTATGAAATATTGACGGATGTCAACGGGAATCCATTCTATGGCATTACCGCTATGACAGCGGGATGGGGTCCGGTGAGCGGTGTTCCGTTCTATGCGTCCATTGAAAGCGATACCTGCACTCAAGTAATGGCATGGGGGAATCTCACGAACCTTGGAGGATCATCTTGCGCCAAACCGACTTCATTAGGGGCGATGCCTGGGGGGAGGCATCCGCATAAAATTCTAGCCTATAATAGTTCCCTGCATTGTATTTGTACGGACGGAACATTATGGGTGATTGGCGGCACTGATGACTACGCGGCCAACACCGGAGTTAACGCCACTCCGACCACATGGACGCAGGTGACACTACCGGGCGGCCAATTGGCCTCTTTTATAGCGAAAGGAAACGGGTTTGCCTATGTCATTTCTCAAACCGGTCATCTTATATTCTTCGGAGAGTATGGGTGGCTCGGAGAAAACACGAATAGTAACGCTTTTAATCCCATCACCACTCCTACGCAAGTTGACAGTTATTATCCATCTGCTATTTTTCCCATCGATACGATGATTGCCGCGCATGTGGGATATGCTATCTTGAACACCTCGAATGGTCTGTTCACTGGTGGATCGAATGAAGTTGGTTTTTGCGGAACGGGGCCGACAATCAATTGGCCCTTGTATACCACACCAAATGGAACAACGCCATATAACGGCAGTCCTCCCGAACCTTACAATTGGTTCGTGGGAATGGGTCAATACGTGAGCCAATGTACGCAGATTGCTAAAGGTTCTCCTGCCGTTTGGAATAAACTATTCGGCGGTCCGCTCTATAGCCTTTACTTTATCGCAGAAGACACGGCTGGGAACAGGTATTTAGCAGGTAGGGGTAAAGTTATCCCCGATGGTATGATCTGGGCTGACAGTTTGGGTAGTCGGATCGCCGCCGCGTATCACATGGGGCATAATGTGATGTATTTTGCAAAGGTATTGGACTTTTTTTCCATCACTTCTAGCATCATATCCAGTTGTCCCGGTTGCAATACAGGGTTTTTGACCGGAACACCATGTTCTTATGGAACAGACGCGCCAAGTCGACCGAATACGAACCTGCACTGCAATCTCGTCGTCACGCCTTTTGCCGGTGGTTTTAATTGGTCCATTGCTACAAGCACCACAGATGCGACACATAAGATCATGCCGGTTAATAGTTATATCGTTCAATCCGCAGGCACTTCAATCAATTTGGGAGTGCAAGCAGGGCAATCAGGCACCGTTGTTGGTGTTCCGTCTGGCAACTATTCCCTGATTGATACGATGCTGGATAACTCATACGACACCGTAGAGGGAACGGCTTCTTTCACGGTGCCATCAGCAACACAAACAGGATTCTATATTGATACAGCCGGGGCAGGAAATGACGCGAACGCCTGCACCTTAGCAGCCCCTTGTGCGAGCAAATCACATGCAATTAGCTTGATGACTTCGGGTGATACCCTATACATGAAATGCAATGATATTTGGTATTCGACCACTTATCCGATCAGCGGAATAGTCATCACTTCTTACGGAACAGGAAGCAAGCCTAAAAACAGGGGTTATATAACAGCGACAATTTGGACTTCGATGGGGAATGGGATATATGAAACCTACATTCCCAACGATAGGGCTACCCTAAATTGTGTCACTATAGACGCCGTGTTGGCAGGGATGGGACGCTATCCTGATACCGGGTATTTGACCTATACCGGACTTACTTCAAGTACGCTAACATCGGCGGCTATAACCAGTTTGCCTTACTCTTATGCTGGTGGAACGGTTTGCATACGACCTGAGTTTTCAGACTTGGATACCCTTCACATCAGCGCACAAGGAAGCACCACGCTGACACTCGCCACTTCGCCAAGCATATTAGGCGGACGAGGGAATGGGTTCTTTTTTATGAACCAACCGAACACGTTACTAACGACAACACGCATAGGAAGTTGGTATAACAACTGGTCAAAAGACAGCCTTCAAATGTACTTTGGATCGGCAGGTCCAACCGGTCATGTGGTCAAGATCTCAGTATTGGATACAGGGATTTATTTAACCAGCAATGTCACTGTATCGAATGTAGATTTCGAATACTTCAACCAATACAGCATCTACGGCAACAATGTGAGCAATGACTATTTCGATAGCTGCAAGTTTAATTACGCCGGTAATAATGCGATGACAGGTAATAACGTTGGACATTTTACTTTTCGGTACGACACCATGAAATATGCGAATAACAATTTCGCCTTTGTCACCGGGTCCAGTTCTACTTATAATGTGATGCAATACTGTCTACTGGATAGTGCAGGTATGACGGCAGGCATGGGGCAAACAGGATCAGGGAACGGGTACAGCGCATGGACTTGGAACTACGGGTTTTCGACTTATCAATACAATACCTTCCTTAACTCAGGGTACAACGGACTTTCCTTTGATGGAGATAGCGTAAATGTATCTCACAACTTATTTGAATTGTATTGCATGGTTAAATCTGACGGAGGAGGTATATATACTTGGGACCCGTCTGCGCAAAGCTATCCGAATGGCAGGAATGTAACATATAACCTATGCCTGTTTGGCGGTTCTGCCGGAAGTGGAATCGTTTACAATTATCAGGATATGTCATTCGGCACCTATTGGGACAACTACGCCACAAAGACAACCGCATCGTACAATACGTTAGCATACAACGCATCCGCAGGTATGTTCAATCATGGAGCGTCCAACACTTTCGAATATAATAATCTTTATGGTAATTTAAACTCCCAATTTTTCAATGCCGAAGTTACCAGCCATGCCATAACAGGAACAGTTTATAAGAACAACATTCACGGGATAACCGGTTCTGCCTCGTCAGTTGAGCTTGCAACTCCCAATAACGACTTGAGTACTTTCTGTTCTGCCTGTGATAGCAACTATTATTTGGCTCCCACAGGAAATTTAGGTAGCTTTTATACTTCAAGCAGTAGCGATCCAGGAACAAGCAGGAGCTTAGCAAGTTGGCAATCTGATTTAAGCTATGATCTTCACAGTTCTTTGCAGGGCGGTAATCTTTCATTCGTGTACTCAGTACCGACAGCAACGCTTAGTTTAGGAGGAAACTTTAAAGATGCGTTAGGAAATATTTTCCCCGGAATCATTAACTTACCCTCGTATTCATCCAGAACGCTTTTGCAGTTGCCTTGCAGTTGTCTACCCGTTCCGGTTGATAACGCAATAAATGTCAAATAAATTTTATGAAGAAAATAATATTCGGACTTTGGTTGCTTCTGTCAATAACTGTCAAAAGTCAAAGCCTTTGTCTTCAAACGATGTGCACCGCCGCTCATGCTAGGGTTGGCGATACGGTTATGTTAGGGGCCGTTCTTACAGCGGCCAATCTTTATCAGGGAGTGGCATATACCCAAACCTCTGGCCCCAATACTGCTTCCTTAATCACCATGCCGGCGGTATATGTAGGATCGGTATCGGCGCAACAAAACGTAAAAGTGACTGGGTTGGCAGTAGGAACGTATTTATTCAAAGTTGTCGGCACCGATCAGAAAGGCGCGGCCATCACCGGAGTAGATTCTATTGTGGTAGCAGCGGCAACGCCTTGTCCTGTGGTTCCGGGGCCTCCAACTTTTAGCGGTATTACGGTGACATTGTTCGGGGTGCCCGTGGTCATACCAGCCGGGCAGGGCACTAAGGTGACATTTTTATACAATGGTGTTACTCAAACTGTGACATTTTGAGATATGAAAATATCCGTAAGAGAATACGTAGATAATCAAGTGGGATGGATGAAACAATACCATGATGCTGATATTAGATCAGTACGGGAGGCAGTCGATAAAGTGGAAGCAACCAACACGCAAAAATTCGCTTCTCAAAACGAATGGCGTCAAAGTTTTAAGGACCAACAGTCTGCCTATGTAACGCGTCGTGAATTTTGGGGCGGAATATTGGCAGTGATACTCGCCCTTTTAGCCTTATACTTTAGAAGATGACAGAGCGTAAAAAACCAAAGAAACTAGGCCCAAAGGATGCTAAGGTTGCCGCCATTTTGGTTGCGCTGGAATATAAATCGTTGGAAGATTGCGACAAGATATTGGCATTTATCAACGGTTTGCCGGTAAATGGAGGGATTAGGCCAAACAATGGGGTGGTTTAAGAGTGAGAATTATATAATATTTCCTATATTTATGTAGTGAGCTAACGGTATAGGTATTGCTATATTACATGCAAATTACCTTTATGACGGAACTAACAATAAACAACCCATTACCGGAAGCCCGCTTACCGGCTAAGTTGGTAACAATGACCTTCAATCCGATAAATATGAATCCACAGGAGCAAGCGGACAAATCAGAGCGGGAGGAGAGATACAGGGTCTCTCAGGATGATGTGTCGGTGATTCGAAAAGAGGTCAACAAGTTGACGCAAGTGGTCGGAGAATTGGCTAATGAACAACGCGATCTTGCTCAGTCATTGCGTGGCAATAATTTAGGAAACAAAGGGCTTATTAACCGAATAGAAATAGGGGAGCAAACTATTAACGAGGTAAAAGAATCAGTAGATGGCTTAACAAAACGATTGGATAAAATTGTCGCCGAAGCCAAAAGCCGGGAAACATACGTTAGGATTATTTGGGGGCTCATTTGCTTTGTGGTAGGTACTATTTTCGTTGCAATCATTGACAGACTAATTCCATCAGGTAAAACAAAATAAAATATATATGGCAACAACAACTCCCACCTCACCAACACCGCCTCAAAGCGTAGGACTTCAAAATCTTCTCAGTGCCTTACGAGCTATAGGAACGCTTATAGGTGCTTATCTCGTAGGACATGCCGTGTTTGGGCATACCATCACCGCTGATATTTGGCAGGTAGTTGGCGGCGCGTTCCTAACCGTGGTTTCTACAGCGTGGGGAATTTGGACCAAAACAAGCAACATTGAAGGCATCGAAAGTGCTGCACGATCTGTTATATCCGCATTAGGAGGGTTGGGCGTATCTGCCGGGGTGATATCTGGTCAGCAACTTGCTGCTATCCTTGCCGCCATTATTCCCATTGCTACGTTCATTCAAAGTGCACTGGCAAAATCAAAGACACAGCAAATTGCAGCCGGAACAGTCGCCGCAACGGCATCTGGTAAAGTCGTAACCAAATAAATAAATTTTATATGTCAATCTTTAGTTGGGTAGGGAAAGCCGCTAAATCAGTCGGCACATGGCTTTCAAAAGCCTTTACGGATATTACGGCGGATGCAGCCCCCGTAGCCGTTGCTATCATCGAAGAATTGAAAACATTGTGGGGCACCGGCGCACCTGGATTTCTCGCTTCTCTGGCAGATACCATTCTTAAAAGCCAGTTGCCTAGCGAGATAGTGACGGCAATCGGCAACGCGCTCCCTACATTGTTGGCTGATGCTCTGGCACTCGAAGGATTAGCAACCAACCCAACCGCCGCTCAAATAACCACATTTGAACAAGCTGTATTAGCAGCCTTCAAAGTGAGCCCAGATACATCACAGCTTTATTCCACATTGGGAGCGCAGATTATAGCCATTATACGCGCCAATACAGCACCCGGACAGAAATTCACATTTGCCGTGTTAGTTAATGATTTGGAGACAGCATATCAGGACATGATCTCAGACCAAGCCGCCGCCGCATAATGAAAAGGCCGAAGGTAGATATCTTCTGGCTTATGATCTGGTGGTTGTTCCTTACTTTGCTTGTTATTGTTTTTTTCGGTATCTTGGCTGCAAAATTGAAATGATTATGTATATCAAAACATGGAAGATCATCGTAGGATGTGTACTGGCTTTGGCTATCGCTGGTATTGCTTTTACATCCATTCGTAATTACGCTGCCACTCATTACGATCATCAATACACGCAACGATGACTAAATCAGATATAGCCAGACTAATGTATATAGCCATACTTATTTCTTGCGCTATTGTTATATTCATGGCTGTAACTACTAAATCAGTTGAAATTATATGGAATGTAAGACAGCAATAGTGGGGGCACAAGGGTTCGATTACAATGCTCCGATTTCAGGAGGTCAAGCGGCAGCATTAAAAGCGGCTGGAATGGACTTCGCAATTCGGTACGTCCCATTGAACGCAGCCGATAAAGCAGGGCATATTACCGGACTTGAATTGCAGGTTCTCCTGACATCTGGATTAGCTGTCATTCTTGTACAAAATGTCGATGATCCAGGTTGGTTGCCAACGGCAGCCCTTGGTCTCGCTCATGGCTCCTATGCCGCGTCTTATGCCAAAGCTATCGGATATCCAACAGGTGGGCCTATTTATTGTGATCTCGAAATGGTATCTCCAAGTTCGGCCAGTGCTGACGTTATCGCGTATTTGAATAGTTGGATGGACGAAGTTTCATCCGCCGGATTCATTGGCGGTCTATATGTTGGTTATCAGCCGGGCCTTACAGCGGGTCAACTATATTCCGACATTAAAACAAAATCATATTGGGCTGCTTACAACTATGATGATGGAGTAGCCACACGCGGGTTCCAGATTATTCAGCACGTGCAAAAGTCTATAGCCGGGTTAGAGGTCGATCCAGACACGATACAGGTTGACGAGCTTGGCGACTTGCCGGTATGGGTAACGAATTGATTATAAACTTTGTTCGCGGGTTTTAGGGGTTAAGCCGGAAGTCTGTAAAAAGATTTTCGGCTTTTTATTTGATGGTTTCCCGAATATTCACGTATATTGTGCAATATGAAGGCGCTTAAAACTGAAGATTCAATTAGGAGTATTAACGAAGCCGTTTTATCTCCCAAAGAGCTATCGTACCTTTCAATGGTCTCTAAGGGGATGTCCTCAACCGAAATAGCAGACAAAATGTTTGTTAGCGTTCGTACCGTTGAAACGTGGCGCGAGAAAATTATCAGAAGGGCCCAAGCAAAAAAGATCATAGAAGTAGTGTCGGAGGCTATTCGAAGTGGCTTAATTTAAATGACCCGTTTTTAAGATCGTACCTATCCTATTAATTCAACTCGCTAAAATCTATCGCCATGCACCTATTAATGTCCAGTACCGCTAACACCATTTTATCTTTCATCATAGGCTTTGTAGTAGGTGCTTTGGCTATAGCCTTTTGGTATGGGAGAGCGGTTGTAAAAGAGGGTGAGGAATATTGGGATGAAAGAGATATCTACAGCAAACCACCACTTAGGAAAGTAAAATAGGTTTCAAAGGCAAGAATCGTTAGACAGTCGGCCTGATTCGCTCAGGCTGACTATATTTTAAAA
>JGI12631J13338_1000013_pt1 | contig 95666 bp, 77 predicted proteins | sample BlaSpr_A8_Ref_O1_FD_13338 | JGI IMG/M metagenome (IMG submission 13338) | reverse complement strand
GTGCTCGGATCGAAGGAGGCCGAGATGCGGATTATAGGATGTGATTTGCATGCTCGCCAGCAAACGTTGGCGATGCTAGACCCGGCGACGGGAGAAGTTGTAAACCAGACTCTGACGCACGAAGGCGAAAGTGTGCGGGAGTTTTATTCGAAGCTTCCCGGTCCGGTGCGGGTAGTAAACTAACAAGTAACGATCTGGTAGAAGAAATCTCGCGGAATCTTGACGCCCGATAAGCGTCCGATAAACGCCCTTTAATCGCGGTTGCTAACTCAGGTTAAGCTGCGCGCTATCAACGAGTTAGCGCATTTTTAATTTATAGCTTTTAAGCCGAAGGTCGTGGGTTCGATCCCCACCGCCCCTACCAACGTTTCTTATAACTTACGACTCACTCACCTACCGTTACATACCGCTGGATTTCATCTACCGGATCAACGTGATGACTCGGAATGACGTATGCGTAGAGATTGAGCGTCGTGCTCGCTTCTGCGCGACGCAGCTGACGCTGTGCTACGGCGGCAGAATGACGCTCGACTCGTATGGAAGCCAGCGCGTGACGGAAAGCATTGAGAAGGCAGTACTACTTTTGTGTCTGCCGAGCGCGTGCACATTACTTAATGCTGGCGTAATAGTCATCGATATCTTTAAGGCGTTTGGCAAGCTCAACTTCATCCACGATCGGATGACAGTCATTTGGGTGGTTGCTATTACGCTCGATTACTGAGGGGTTGGGGTGCTCCATGCAATTGGAACCTAGCGATGGCGGGTTGTTGAGCACGTGTTCGCGCTCTTTCTGTCTTTGAATTTCGAGATCGTCGGAGTCGATCAACGCAAACATTGTTTGGGCATCGTCACTTAGCAATGACGAAGTCTCGATTTGGGCGGCCCATTTAGTGCTAGCGGCTATTCCGATTCCTTCCCTGAAGCATCGGTCGAGGAAATAAGCGGCCCATGCATCGCCACTCCGGTACGACCCATCGAAAAACTTAAATGCGGCCTGGTCGTCTTTCGGGCTGCCCCATCCCATTAGATGAATGACGCCCAAAAGCACTTTGCCATCTTCGCTGCCTAAGTAAGCACTGTGATTCAGCCAGCAGTGCCCGCGCGCGTACTCGCCCCTTCGAAGTGCGTATCTTCCGATTTCAAGTGCGACGTTCGGATCCTTGATGCTGAGACCGTCGTCATCTTTCGTATCGTCGCAGGGGAGGATCGCGTCTCTGGCGAGCAGGGGATGCTGCTGCATGAGTATTGCGCGGATGTCGCTCGGGAATGCTGCGTAAACCTCGGTTGCCCCTCCGGGCAGCAGGATATTCGGGTGAGTCTTTGAGCGATGCGGTACCTCGATCGGGCCGACGTCCGCCATCGCCGCTTTGGCCGCGGCGGCGGTCCACGTCAAGGTGAAGCGACCCGAGCCCGAACCCGCAGTTGCAATGTGCCAGTCGAGACTGCCGTCGGCGATACTAAGACCGTCCGCCGCAATCTTGCCGGTGTAGGTTGCTTGTAGGGGAAAACCATTGGCGACTGCGGTGGCTGTTTTTCCGACGAACTCTACCTGGGCGCTGTGCCATGTCGTGATCCAATAACGCGTTGCGACTGATGTCTGTCCGTCTTTGCGGCCCTCGTAGTGGTCGTCAACCCACGTTAGGTTGTCGCAGTCGTTGCCGATGCAGAGACGCATGGTTTTGGGCGGGGCGACTCCGCTCTGGCTCAATTTTCCGGCGATGCGAGCTCCCGCTGGCGGTGGATGTTGCTGAGCGGTATCGGCGGGCTGTGAGGAATTGTCTTTTGTTGGTGCCGGCGCGTTGGAGGAATGTACCGGAGGGCGCAAAGGAGGCGGGGCGTGAGTCTCGGCGTGAGTAGTTTGCGCTAGCGGTATTGCGTTCGACGCGTCGGTGGACCACGTGAGCGTAAAATTTAGTTTTCCGGAAGCGCCGGATACGACTCGCCAATCGTCCACGCCTTCAACGAGGCTGCCTCCGCTCGGCGAAATTTTGCCGTGGAATGTGCCTTCGATGGCAGCAGCGCCAGCGGCTGCGACCGTCTTTCCGGTGAATTCCACATGATCGATTGCCCAGCTGGTGATCGAGTACGTCGATGATGGCTGCGCTTCGTTGTCGCGGCGCCCTTCGTAGTGGTCGCGGGCCCAGGTGAGGTTCGCGCAGTCCGTGGCTTTCGGGCCGACGCAGAGGCGCATCGTCTTTGGTGGAGCGGTCCCGGCGTTCGATTGCGCGTGCGTTCGGGCGGCGAGGGGCAAGGCTAGAGCGCACAGGAGTATCAGGCTGGTCTGACGGCTCAATGAGCAGCTCCGCTGAAGAGATCGGCGAGCGATGGCAGGATAACATGGCGGCGACGGCCCGGTTGCGTGGATGAAAGCCGGGAGAGCAAGCCGCTCAAGCTGGGACCTGGCGTCAAAGCGCGATTAAGATTCAACGCTACCCTTCACTTGCTGCCTCTGGCGACGGGGCGATGCAGAGAATTGCTCGAATAGAAGATACGTCTTACCTACCGCTCGAAGGCGGTTTATTCGGTAGGCAAAAACGGGCTTTTCCTCAACGTTCTGGCCGCAGGCGCTGGTCGGACTGTTCTTCGACCGCGCCTGAGAATTTATGTGCAGGTATTCCGATGGCCTCTGGTCCTGCCTACCGCTGCTGGGATTGATGCCGGGATAGATTAGTTGTTGACGCCGTTCGCTATTTCTGCAAATATCGAAACATGCCGACGCTTTCACCGAAGAAGAACGCCGCGCAAGTCGCCAAGTTCGCCGACATGTTTTCCGCCATGGGCACCGAGCCGCGCCTCCGGATAATGCAGCTGCTGCTCTCCGCGCATCCCCAGGGCTTGGTCGTCGGCGAGCTCCAATCCGAACTCGACATTCCCAATTCCACGCTCTCCCATCATCTCGACAAACTGAAAAACGAAAGCCTCGTGCTGGTCAGCCGCGAAAGCACTTTCCTGCGCTATACCGCGAACACCGAAGCGCTACAGGAAGTCTTGCAGTTTCTCTACGCCGAATGTTGCACCCGAAATAAAGCCGTTGCGCCACGCGACGTCATTCAAATCTGCAAGTAGGAGCCATCATGAGTGAGCCGAACATCCGTGAAATTGTGAAAGACAAGTACGGCGAGGCCGCGCTGCGTGCCGCCACCGGCGGCAGCTCCTGTTGCGGCGCAACCGCCGCATCCAGCAGCTGCGGCTGCGATCCCATCACTTCCAATCTCTACGACGCAGCGCAGTCGGGCGAAATTCCCGCCGAAGCCATGCAAGCCTCGCTCGGCTGCGGCAATCCCACCGCGCTCGCCAAGCTCAACGCTGGTGAAACCGTTCTCGACCTCGGCTCCGGCGGCGGCATCGACGTTTTGCTTTCCGCGCGCCGCGTCGGCCCCACCGGAAAAGCCTACGGCCTCGACATGACCGACGAAATGCTCGCCCTCGCCAACGAGAACAAGAAAAAAGCCGGAGTCGAGAACGTCGAATTTCTCAAAGGCGAAATCGAGCACATCCCGCTTCCCGATAATTCCGTCGACGTGGTCATCTCGAATTGCGTCATCAATCTTTCGTCCGACAAAGATGCCGTCCTCCGCGAAGCTTTTCGCGTGCTCAAGCCCGGCGGCCGCTTCGCCGTCTCCGACGTCGTGACTCGCGGCGAGATGCTTCCCGAAATTCGCAAAAACGTGCTGATGTGGGTCGGCTGCATCGCTGGTGCGCTCGAAGAAAACGACTACCTCGGCAAACTCCAGGACGCCGGGTTTGCCGCGGCCGAAATCGAGCCCACGCGCATTTATAAAGTCGAAGACGCCCGTGAATTTCTTTCCGGTCAGGGCCTCGACGTCGATGCCATCGCCCCTCAGGTCGACGGCAAATTTTTCAGCGCCTTCATCCGCGCCACAAAGCCTGCCGAGGTCAAGGCCTGCTGCGGCCCCACCTGCTGCAGCTAGGCGCTGGAGACCCGATGGATGGCGCTTGCGCGTCCGTGGGCCAGAATCTTTGCTCCAAGGGGCGGGCATCATTGCGCGGGCGCAAAGTCAGTAGTAGTTTATTGTTGGCTCATAAATTAAGTTATTTCGGCCGCAGAGGGACTCGATGAAGCGTCGCGATTTTCTGACTTACGCCAGCATGGTTTCCGCGGGCTTCACGTTACGAAAGGCGGAGCGGTGGTTTCCGCAGAGCACCGCGCCGGATGGTTGGCGCACCTTTGAGGTGACCACGCGGGTGGAAGTTTTGAAGCCGTCGGGCGTCACGCGGATCTGGATTCCGACCGCGCTAATTGGGGACACGCCATTTCAAAAGACGATTGAGAATACCTACAACGCCGATGGCGGCAAGGTGCAACGAATCTCCACCGCTCCCCAAGCGATGGGAGTCATCGCGGCGGAATTCCCGGACGGCGCCAAGCCGGTGTTGGTGGTGAAGAGCCGGGTCGCCACCAAGAACTATGCGGTGGATCTTTCCGCTCCTCGAAACGCGGACCAGGCGATACCGGCGGACGTGAAATATTTCCTGGAACCGACCAAACTGGTGCCGACCGACGGCATCGTGAAATCAACCGCGATCGAAATTACCAGCGGCGCAAAAACCGAGGTGGACAAAGCGAGGGCGATCTACGAGTGGATCGTCGAAAACACCTACCGTAATCCCAAGACGCGCGGCTGCGGCCTGGGCGATATCCGTTTCATGCTGGAGACCACGGACCTTGGCGGGAAGTGCGCCGACTTGAACGCGCTGTACGTTGGTCTGGCGCGCGCGTCTGGCCTGCCGGCTCGCGACGTGTACGGAATCCGCGTGGCCCAATCCGAGCTGGGCTACAAGAGCCTCGGTCCCTCCACCGAAATCGTAACCAAGGCGCAGCACTGCCGCGCCGAGGTGTATCTGACCGGCTACGGCTGGGTGCCGGTGGATCCCGCGGACGTGCGCAAAGTGGTGCTGGAAGAGCCGCCCGGCAATCGTCCGCTGGATGACGACATGGTGAAACGCGCGCGCATGCGGCTGTTCGGTTCGTGGGAGATGAACTGGATGGCTTATAACTTCTCGCACGACGTGGCGCTGCCCGGTTCGAGCGGCGCGCCTATTGGCTTCTTCATGTATCCGCAGGCGGAGACGGCCGGCGGCCGGCTCGACCCTCTCGATCCGGATGGATTCAAATACGAGATCACTTCGAAAGAAACTGCGGCTGCCAACGGATAACGGACACTAGATTCCTGATCTGGTTCGCCGCCGCAGCCGGTACCAGGCGCACCACCGCCATCGCCCCACTAGCGACGCTGCTTTATTTCATCAGGCATCAGGCAGAAAGACTTGCAGGTACAATCGAATTTATGGACACCACGACGAAAGTGCGACTGACGGAAACGGTTAAGGCGGGTGGTTGTGCGGCGAAATTGAGTCCGGCGGCGCTGGATGCGGTGCTGCCGACTTTGACCCGGCAACATGACCCGAAGGTGTTAGTGGGCTTCGATACGGCCGATGATGCCGGGATATATCAAATTTCGCCGGAGCTGGCGCTGGTGCAGACCGTGGATTTTTTTACGCCGGTCGTGGACGACCCGTTCACCTTCGGGCAGATTGCGGCGGTGAATGCGCTGAGCGATGTGTACGCGATGGGCGGGCGCCCGCTGACTTCGCTGGCGATGGTGTGTTTCCCGGGAAAAGCGGATTTGCAGATTCTGGGGCAGATTCTGGCTGGCGGACTTTCCAAAATGATTGAAGCGGATTGCACGGTGGTCGGCGGCCACAGCATTCGCGATGAGGAAACCAAATTCGGATATGCGGTTACGGGGACGGTGCATCCCGACCGAATTTGGAAAAATGGCGGAGCGCGCGTGGGCGATTTGCTGGTGTTTACCAAAGCGCTGGGGACGGGCGTGATCTCCACCGTATTGAAAGCAGGTCACGCCGAGCCAGTCTGGCTCGAAGCGGCCACCAAATCGATGACCACACTGAACAAACTCGCGGCCGAAGTCGCAACGGAATTCGGCACGGAGGTTCACGGGGCGACGGACGTCACCGGGTTTGGGATGATTGGGCACGTTCGAGAAATGGTTCTGGCGGGGAAGCTGAGTGTACGGATCGATGCGGCGAAGGTGCCGGTGCTTCCCGGCGCGATCGAGTGCATCCGCGCGGGTTACATACCCGGCGGGCTCAAGACCAATCGTGAATTTGCGGAGTGCCTGGTCGAATACGGCCGGGGCGTGGACGAGGCGACGAAGATGCTGCTTTTCGATCCGCAAACGGCGGGCGGTTTGCTGCTTTCGATTTCCGCTGGAGCTGCCAACCGTTACATCGAAAAGCTGAAAAGCGCAGGCGGCGCGGCTACCGTGGTGGGAGAAATTCTGCCCCATCAAAAACCGCTGATCCGCGTCGTTTGAACCGCTAGTCAATTCAACCAATCGAATCGATCCAATCGAAAAATTACTGCCAGGAGAATTTCTGATGACGGGTGAACCAGGCCTTGATGCGTCTCGGGAAGCGGAGTAACATCCGCGAACGAAAGAAAAATAGCGCCGGCGAACGGAAAAAGGCGCAGTCGTGCACACGAGGGCGCGAAGCAAACTGGATGCGGCGCTCTGGCGGTGAGGCGAAGGAGATCCCGATGAGAACGATAACGACAAAAATCATGTGGGTGATCATGCTGGGGGTGTTGGCGGGTTTGGCGCCGGTCGCAACTCACGCGCAGGCCGAAACTTCGCCGGACGAATACCGGGACGGCGGGATGGCGACGATCATCCCGGAGGCGTCGGTCAAGCCGGACTTTGAGGGAAAATTCACCATGCCGTACGAAGTATGGTGTCACGGCAACCGCTTGGTGCCGGGCGAGTACAAAGTGATGGTGAAGACCGTTGGGGCGGACAAGATGGTGACGCTGCAGCGGGAGGGAAGCAACGTGGTGCTACATTCTCACCCGGTCGCGCCCACTTCGGTTTCAGACGTGGGGCATAGCGCGGTGATGTTGCGGCACGGGCCCGGGCCGTCGGGGCATACGCTCGAAGGAGTTTATGTAGAGAATCTCAAGCTGGTGCTGTTCCTCGATGACAGCGGGCATACCAGCCCGTTCGACAAAATATTTGCGAGCATGACACGCTTGCCAATTTCCGCCATGAATTGATCGATTTTCTGAAAGTGGAATACGGGCTGCGCTGGCAGTTGGCGGGCGCTGTAGATTGACTTGCGTTTGGCGCGCAGACTAAACTGTGCGGCGCATGGCCGATCCCCAGCCGCTTATTGGCCTCACGATTTCCCATTACCGAATCCTCGAGAAACTCGGCGGCGGAGGCATGGGTGTCGTTTACAAGGCGGAGGATACTGAGCTCGGCCGATTTGTCGCGCTGAAATTTCTGCCCCTCGATGTAGCCCAGGATGCGCAAGCCTTGGAACGTTTTCGGCGCGAAGCGCGCGCGGCCTCCGCACTGAACCATCCCAACATCTGCACGATTTATGAGATTGGCCAGCAGGACGGCCAGCCGTTCATCGCCATGGAATTTCTGGAAGGCGCGACGCTGAAGCACCGGATCTCCGGTCGTCCGCTGGAGATGGAATTGCTGCTCGATCTGGGGATTGAGATTGCGGACGCGCTGGATGCCGCGCATTCCAAGGGCATCGTGCACCGCGACATCAAGCCGGCGAATTTATTCGTGACCACGCGCGGCCACGCCAAGATTTTAGATTTTGGTTTGGCGAAACAGATTCGCAAGTCGTCGGATGAAACGCTCGGGGTAAATCCGTCGGCATCAACTCACGACTCGCCCATGATCAGTGAAGCAGACCTGACCAGTCCCGGAACGGCGGTGGGCACGGTGGCGTACATGTCGCCGGAGCAGGCGCGCGGGGAAGAGTTGGATGTGCGCAGCGACCTTTTTAGTTTTGGCGCGGTGTTGTACGAGATGGCCACTGGGGCGGTGCCGTTTCGCGGGGCGACGACGGCGGTGATTTTCAACGCCATTCTGGAAAAGCCGCCGGTTCCGGCGGTGCGTTTGAATCCGGAAATTCCTCCGCGACTGGAAGAAGTAATTTCCAAAGCGATCGAGAAAGACCGGCGTATGCGGTACCAGCACGCCGCGGAATTGCGCACGGATCTGGCGCGCTTAAAACGGGACACGGGATCGAGCCGCATTTCGGCGGCGGTGATTTCGGCACAGACTTCGGCGCAAGATTCAGGAGTCGTGGCGGATGCTGGACGGCAAGCGGCTGCATCCGGCAGTCCAGCCGTGGCGACCGCGACGCCGATGAGTGGCACCAGCGCGGCGACGGCGGCCACGAGTGCGGCAACCGTAGGCAGTTCGGTGGGCACTCCTGCAATGCCAGCGGCAGTCGCGCCAAGCGTCGCCTCAGCGAAGAGCCGCGGTCCGCTGTTCGCGGTCGCAGCGGTTTTGATTCTGGCCGCAATCGCCGGCGGCTACTTTTATTCGCACCGCACAGTGAAGCTCAGCGCCCAAGGTTCGATCGTCCTCGCCGATTTCACCAACACCACGGGTGATCCGGTGTTTGACGGCGCATTGCGCCAAGGGCTGGCTTCGCAGCTGGCGCAATCGCCGTTGTTGCACATTCTCTCCGACCGGCAGATGCAGCAGACGCTGCAATACATGGGTCAATCGGCGACGGCGCGGGTGACGAACGAACTGGCGCGGCAAATTTGTCAGCGTACCCAAAGCGACGCGGCGCTGGAAGGTTCCATCGCGCAGATTGGCAACACTTATAGCCTGGTCATCAATGCGGCGAACTGCGCTTCCGGTGAAACGCTGGCGACGGTATCCACCGAGGCGCCGGACAAAGATCACGTCCTGGACGCGCTGGGCCAAGCCGCCGAAAACATTCGCGGAAACCTGGGTGAATCGCTGGCGTCGATTCAGAAATACAACACGCCGATCACCGAGGCCAGCACCTCGTCGCTGGAGGCACTGAAAAACTACAGTCTGGGCCTGGAGGCGCGCGCCAACAAAGGCGAAGCGCAATCGATTCCATTTTTCAAGCAGGCCATCGCGCTCGATCCGAATTTCGCGATGGCCTACGCCAACCTGGGGCAGGTGGAAGCGAATATGGGCGAACGGCAAGAGGGCGCCGACTACACCAAAAAAGCCTACGATTTGCGCGACCGCGCCAGCGAAGTAGAACGCTTCTACATCGACTCGCACTACTTCGAGAATGTAAACGGCGACCTGGACAAAACGATTCAGGTGTACCAGTCCTGGATCGAAACGTATCCGCGCGACACGATACCGCGAAACAACCTGGGCGTGGCCTACCAGCAATTGGGTCAGGGGGAGAAAGCCCTGAGCCAGGGTCTGGACGCCCTACGCATGGGCCCGGACGAAAGCATCTACTCTATCCAGGTCGGCGCTTCTTATTTGGCCCTGGGACGTTTAGACGAATGCAAAGCCACGCTGAACCAGGCGATTTCACGGAAGATCGACGTTCCGTGGTTTCACCGGATTCTGTACCAGGTGGCTTTCGTGCAGAACGATGCGGCGGAGATGGAGCGCCAGCTGGCGGTGATGTCCAGCGGTTCGCCGGATGCGGCCGCTTTCGCGATTTGGCTGCGCGGGGATTCCGAAGCTTACGCGGGCCACTTAAAAAAAGCGCAGGAACTGTTGCAGCGCGCCAGCGCCGCCTTTGAGACCGCGAGCGGCAAAGAATCCGCAGCGGCGGTGCTGACCGATCAGGCATTTATTGAAGCGCAGATGGAAGACGCCGCGGCGGCCAAGAAGGATGCGGCGGCCGCGCTCGCCATGGACTCCTCGTTCAACACCAGAATTCAAGTTGCATACGTGCTGGCTCGCGCGGGCGACACGGCGCGCGCGGAATCGATAGCTGCCGAGCTGACGAAAGCGCGGCCCAACGCGACGCTGGCCAACAAGTACGATTTGCCGGTGATTGGCGCAACGGTGGATCTGGATCGCAATAATCCGGCGAAGGCCGTCGAAGCTTTGCGCGACGTGGTGCCCTACGATCTGGGCTTCAGGCAAAGGCTTTTGAGCGTGTACACGCGCGGGCGGGCCTTTCTGGCGAATCGTCAGGGCACCGAAGCCGCGGCGGAATTTCAGAAGATTTTAGATCACCCGGGAATCGTCCAGAACGGATTCGTGGGCGGCGTGGCGCGGTTGGGCCTGGCGCGAGCGTACGCGCTGCAGGGCGATTCGGCGAAAGCGAAAGTGGCGTATCAGGATTTTTTCGCGCTGTGGAAAGACGCCGACCCGGAGATTCCGATTCTGAAGGAAGCGAAAACCGAATACGCCCGGCTGAAGTAGCTCCCCGCGCCTACCTCGTTCGAATCTTTTCTTAGAGATAATTCGCTCAGAATTACTTCACGGCGCGAAGCGCGGGCGCCGAAGCTACGCCGATGTATTTGTCGGCTCCGCCGTAATAGAAAAGCCAGCGATTCGCTTCGCGCACCATTCCTTCCACGAAGATGACGTTGGGAACCTGGCCGACTTTTTCCCATTCGAGAGTCGGAGAAAAAATCGGTGCATCGGCGCGGGTGATTACTTTGGCGGGATCGTTCTTATCGAAAAGCGCCCAGCCGGTGGCATAAACCCCATCTTCTCCGGCTCCGTTGTAAATCAGAAAAATGCCGTCGGCAGTGACGACCGGCGCGGGCCCCGGTTCCACGACGCGCGCGTCGAATTTCCCGGTGCGATTGCCGAGCACGGGATGATCGAGGGCGTCGGTCCAGTGCAGCAAATCATCGGAGGAGGCGAGGCCCATTTGCGGATTCGGGCCGCGCGCATCGCCGAGATAATACATCCAGTATTTTCCGTTTATTTTTTCGGGGACGATCGCTCCGGATTTGGTCCAGTTGGTGTTCCAGGTTCCTTTGTACGCGGGAAGAATTACGCCTTTACGATCCCAGTGAATCAGGTCCTTGGAAGTGGCCAGGCAAAGCTGCGCGTCTTTCTGGCGCGGCCCGGAGCCGTCGACATTGTTGTAGCCGGTGTAGGTGAGGTAGTAGGTGTCGCCGAATTTCTGCAAGCGGGGGTCCTCCACGCCGCCGCCTTTTTCGTAGGGGGCTTCGGCGGTCATGACGGGCGTGGCGCGTTTGGTGAAGTCGACTCCGTCCTTGCTGGTGGCGTAGCCCAGCGACGAGGTTCCGTTGCGATCCTGCGCGCGATAGAGCATGACGAACTCACCGTCTTTTTTCACCACGGTGGGATTGAAGATTCCCGCGGACTCGAAGCCGTCGCCTTGTGGGGAGAGGATGGGCGTGGGCGAGACGCGGGTCCATTCGCCGAAGGGGAGCGCGAATGCGGCGGCGAAGACACAACAGGCGATGAAGGAGGTCGCAACAACAAACGAACTGCAGATCGCGCGGAGCGCGAAAGCCGAGGAACGATTCATTTTTCTCCAGCCGACACGCGGGGTAGCGGCGTGCCGGCTGAATTGTACCCAGATGGCCGAGGGATTGTAGGCGGAAAGTGTGGGCGACAAACCGGAATCCGCGGCGCGGATTTTCTGATTGGATGCATCCAGTATGTGAATTGTACTTCGCGCCTTACTTGGCTTAGTTATCTACCATGCGGGTGTGTCGCCCTAAGCGGGAAAACGACGAACTGATCGACCATGATGCCTGCGGCGTGGGGTTCATCGCGCAGATCGGAAGTGAAGGCACGCGCGACGTGGTGGAGCGGGCCTTAACCGCTCTGGCGCGCCTGTCGCACCGGGGCGGAGTGGATTCCGATGGCTCGAGCGGCGACGGCGCGGGGCTGCTGACTCCCATCCCAAAACCATTCATTAGAAAGCGTTTGCAGGAGCTGGGCGTTGCGCTGCCCGATGTGTTCGGCATGGGCATGACGTTCATGCCGCAAGGGCGGGTGGCGGAATCGCGCGCGGCGGTGGAAGCTGCGGCACAAGCGACGGAGTTGCACTGCCTGGGCTGGCGAGTGGTGCCTACGAACGTGTCGCTGTTGGGCCCGGGTTCGCTGGGTTCGCTGCCGGCCATCGAGCAGTGTTTTTTCGCCTCGGACGACCCCTATGCGGATCTGGAGCGGCTGCTATTTTTGATGCGCAAGCGGCTGGAAGCCGACGACGAGACCGGTATCTATTTTTGTTCGCTTTCTTCCGCAGTTGTGGTCTACAAAGGATTGCTTACCCCGGTGCAGCTGCGTGCGTTTTATCCCGATCTGGCCGACCCGGAATTCACCGCGGCCTTCGCCGTTTTTCATCAGCGCTATTCGACGAACACCAGTCCGTCCTGGCAACTGGCGCAGCCTTTTCGGCTGGGCGCGCACAATGGCGAAATCAACACGATCAGCGCGAACCGGCGCTGGATGAATGCGCGCGAATCTGCTTTGTGGGAACAGTTTGGCGCCGACGATTGTTTTCACGCGCTCGAAGAAAAGGTAAGCGACTCGGCCAGTCTGGACAATGCCGTCGAGTTGCTGTTGCGCCAGGGTTTTACGCTGGCCGAAGCGCTGCTGCGATTGGTGCCGCCCGCGTGGGAATCGGACCGCCAAATGCCGGAGAAACTGCGGGCGTTCCTGAGCCGGTCGGCGCGCGATCAGGAACCCTGGGATGGCCCGGCGGCGCTGGTCTTCAGCGACGGGCGGATGGTCAGCGCCAAGCTCGACCGGAATGGGCTGCGGCCGATGCGCTATATATTGACCAGCGATGGGCTGTTGGTCTGCGGGTCGGAAGTGGGGTTGACCGATCTTCGCGGCAAAAAAGTTATCGAGCGGAACCGGCTGGGCCCTGGCGAAATTCTGGTGGTTGATTCGGCGGACGGCAGAATATTTCGTGGCGCCGGCGAACTGGTTGATCAATTGAGCGGCGGCGACGAATTGGATGGACGGGTGTACCGCGACGTGGCACGGGTGAGAAGTGAACTCACCACGGCGCCGACGTCGGCGATTCCTGCGGAAAAAATGGCGGCAGCGATGGGCTGGACCGACGATCAATTCCGTTTGTTGTTCCAGCCGCTGGCACACGATGCGAAAGAAGCAATCTGGAGCATGGGCGACGACGCGCCGCCGGCATACCTCTCCACTTCGCGGCGGGCGCTGTGGGATTACTGCAAGCAGCGGTTCGCGCAGGTCACCAATCCGCCAATCGATCCGCTGCGCGAAGCGCACGTGATGTCGCTCGACGTATACCTGGGCCGGGATTTGGTGATCGATTCTCCGGTGCTGGATGCGGGACAGACCGCGGTGCTGGAAAATTTGCTGCTGCGCCCGGTGCACATCGTTGATCTGACTTTTTACGCGGCGGACGGAGTGCAAGGCGCGCAAGCGGCGATCGAGCGGATTCGTGACGACATCGCCGAGGCGATGACCACTGAGCCGGCGATGATTTTGCTGACCGATCGCGACGCGACGGAAAAACGCGCGGCGGTTCCGGTATTGCTGGCGGTGGCGGCGGCGTGGAAAGAAATTGTGCGTTCGGGCGGGCACCGCATTCCGATAGTGGTGGAAACGGGGCAGGTGATTGAGACGCATCACCTCGCGCTGTTAATCGCGGTAGGCGCTAGCGCGGTGTACCCGTATCTGGCGATGGAGCTGGCGGAAAAGGTCGAGACTGGCGGCGCGGCGAAATACCGAGTCGCCGTTGAGGCTGGGTTTCGCAAAGTTTTGGCGCGGATGGGAATTTCGACCGTGGCAAGTTACCGCAACAGCCACCTTTTCGAAACGATCGGGCTGGACCGGGAAATTTGCGAAGAATTTTTCGAGGACGCGTCGGCAAAGCTCGGGGGGAAGACGCTCGACCAGCTTTTGGAAGATAGCCTGGCGGCGCATACGCGGGCTTTCGCCAGCGCGGCTTCGTCGCTGCAGGATGCCGGTCTATTTCGTTATCGCCACGCCGGCGAGCAACATTCGAATTCGCCGGAACTCGTGCGGCGGATGCATCGTTACATTAAATCGGCGACGCCGGAGAATTACGCGAGTTTTGCGGAATTGTCGCGGACGCGCGAAGCTGTCGCGGTGCGCGACCAACTTGAGATTGTGCCGGGCGCGGCGATCTCGCTGGGTAAGGTGGAACCGGAATCGGCGATACTGAGCCGGTTTTGCGCGCAGGCCATGTCTCTGGGGGCGTTGGGGCCGGAATCGCATCGCGCCATCGCGATTGGTATGAACCGGCTGGGCGCGCGAAGCAACACCGGCGAAGGCGGCGAAGATCCGGACGTGTGGCGGTTCGAACCGGAAGCGGCGAATAAAGTGAAGCAGATTGCTTCGGCTCGATTTGGAGTCACCGCGGAATATTTAGCGCGCGCCGAAGAAATCGAAATCAAAATGGCGCAGGGTTCGAAGCCCGGCGAAGGCGGGCAGCTTCCCGCAATGAAAGTGAACGGTTACATTGCGCGGCTGCGCCACGCCGTTCCGGGCATGTCGCTGATTTCTCCGCCGCCGCATCACGACATTTACAGCATCGAGGATTTGGCCCAGCTAATTTATGATTTGCGCGCGGTGAATCCGCGGGCGCGAATTGGGGTGAAGCTGGTTTCCGGCGCGGGCGTGGGAATCATAGCGGCGGGCGTGGCCAAAGCGGGCGCGGACGTGATCACCATCGCGGGATTTGATGGCGGGACTGGCGCATCGCCGCTGACTTCCATAAAAAATACCGGGCTGCCGTGGGAAATCGGGCTGCGCGACGCCGATACGGTTTTGCTGCGCGCTGGATTCCGCGACCGCGTGCGATTGCGGGTCGATGGCGGATTCAAGTTTGGACGCGATGTGGTGATCGCGGCGCTGCTTGGCGCGGATGAATTTGGATTTGGGACCGCGACGCTTTTGGCCGTCGGCTGCATCATGGCGCGGCAGTGCCATTTGAACACTTGCCCGGTGGGGATTGCGACGCAGGACGAAAAACTGCGGGCGCGATTTGCGGGGAAGCCGGAAATGATTATGAATTACATGCGTGGGGTCGCGGGAGAAGTGCGCGAGATTCTGGCCACGCTGGGCGCGCCGTCGCTGAGCGATATCGTGGGCGCGGTGAACAGCCTGCGGCCGAAAAATGAAAGCGCGGCGCGGTCGCTGGGCGGGCTGATTCAGTGGTCGCAGAACCGGTCGAGAAAACTGGAAAAAGTGGCGGCGAAACAAATGCGGCGCCCGGAAACTGGCGTGGACCTGCATTACAAGCTGGAGAAGGCCACGGACCGGCTGGCGAAACCCAAGGCGCTGAGCCAACATTCGTTCACGATTTGCAATTCGGATCGCAGCATTGGGGCGCATCTCAGCGGCCACATCTTGCGCGCCAGCGATTTTGAGGGGCTCGGCGCGAAAACGGCGCGATTCGATTTCCGCGGTTCGGCGGGCCAGAGCTTCGGCGCATTTCTGGTGAAGGGCGTGCATTTCCGGTTGTCCGGCGAAGCGAATGATTATGTAGGCAAAGGACTGAGCGGGGGCACGATCGCGATCACCGCCGGCGCGGCGGCATCGCAACGCAACGACGTGCTGGCGGGCAACACGGTTTTGTACGGAGCGACCAGCGGGGAACTGTACATCGCGGGTCGCGCCGGGGAACGCTTCGCCGTTCGCAACAGCGGAGCTTTCGCGGTGGTCGAAGGGCTAGGCCAGCATGGCTGCGAATACATGACCGCCGGCGTGGTAATGGTTTTGGGAAACGCGGGCCGGAATTTCGGATCCGGGATGACCGGCGGCCTGGCGTACATGCTGGAAGATTCGGCCGCGGAATTTATGTGCAACGCGGAATTTGTGCGCAGCGCGGAAATCGGCGAGCAAGAAGACGAGTGGCTGCGCCTGCTGCTCGGCGAGCATCTACGTTTGACCGGAAGTCCGCAGGCGAAACGATTGCTGCGCAGCGCGTCGTCGTTGCCGCTGGTGCGCCTCGAGCCGGTCAATCTGCCGTGCCCGCTGGAGGATACCTGGGCGCCCTTTCTAGCGCGTTTTGATGGACTGCATCGATCGACCGTGAAAGGAACTGTAACGCCGGAACTTGAAATTGCCCGCGCCGCGCAGCAGTCGCTGGTCTAAGCAGGGCAGGCAGCGGATGGTCGATAAGAATACGGATTGGCAACCATAAGCAGTATTTATTGGCTGGAGGCCGGGCAGGGTGCTATTCCTATAGTCGTGGAGAAGCTGATCCATCTCGGAAGTAGTTCTGGCGCTCGCCACGGCAAGCGTTCGGCTTTTCTCGTTCGTCCGGTCGTCTCCCTCGTGCAGTCCTTAATTATTATCAGCATTATTATTCGAATTACTCTGCTTATGGGGAGCGGATAGCGGCCGGCGAAACAAAATCTCGACATGCCAGAGGCCGTTATCCCCGAAAGGATAACGGCCTCTTCGTTTTTAGCGACACAAATTTGCAGCACGGAGGCCCGAAATGAAGTTCTGGGATTGGAATCAGATCAAGGCGGAAGAAGTGACGTCGTCGCAATGGAAGAAATCGCTCGACGCCGAGAATCTGGAGGTGTCGATGGTCGAATTACTGGAAGGCGCGCGGACGAACGCGCAGACCCTGACCACCGAGCAGGTAATTCTGGTGCTGCAGGGCGCGTTGCGGGTGCAGGTCCGGAACGAAGAGGTTACGGTGCGGGCCAGCCAGATGCTGGCGATACCGCCGTACGCCGAATACTCGGCGCTGGCGCTGAAGACCACGTCGTTCGTGAGCGTGCGTCCGCCAGCGGTTGGCAGCGATATGGGCGTGAGCGGGAGCCACGCCGAAGGCGGTTTTCGCGAAGATCCAAAAGTGCATTACGACCCGGACCAGTATTTGTGGGCCGTGTAGAAATTTTTTGCGTACGGCGATTGCCACACAAAAGGTCTTGGGAGCAGTGCACAGGAGCTAGCGGGCGATGGAAACGACGACGGCAGATGGCTTATCACTTTCGAGCAGCATTGCGAGCAACGACGCGGGCGAAGTTACGCTGCAGGACATTCGATTGGCGCAACAGCGCATCGCGCCATTCGTCAAAAGGACGCCGCTGGTGCGCAGCCAGAGCCTGAGCGAGCGGTTCGAGTCGAATTTCTATTTGAAGCTGGAGCTGTTTCAAAAGACCGGGGCGTTCAAGGTTCGCGGAGCGTTCAACAAAGTTCTGGATATCGCGCGCAGGCAGAGGGCCGGCGCTCGCGGCGTTTTGGCGGTAAGTGGAGGCAATCACGGCCAGGCAGTGGCCTACGCGGCACGCGCGCTCGGACTGAAGTCGATGCTGTTGATGCCGGAGTACACGCCGAAAAATTATCTGGAAGCGGCTCGCCGATATGGCGCGGAAATCGTGATGGCCCGGAATATGGTTGACGCATTCCATCGCGCTCCGGCGTACGAAGCGGCGGGCTGGGAGCTGGTCCATCCTTATGACGATCCGCTGGTGATCGCCGGGCAGGGCACGGTGGGCCTGGAAATTCTGGAAGACCTGCCGCAATTGACCGATGTGGTGGTCAGCATCGGGGGCGGGGGACTGGCCAGCGGTCTGGCCACGGCGGTGAAGGCGCAAAGTCCGGAAATTCGGGTTTGGGGCGTGGAGACCGAAGGCGCAGATGTGATGGCTCGCGCGTGGAAGGCAGGGCGCGTGGTGGAAGTGGAGAAAATGACCTCGCTGGCGAAAACTCTGGGAGCCCCATCGGTCTGCGAGCGCACGCTGGCCGCCACGCAGCGGCTTTTGGAATCCGTTACGGTGGTGTCGGACCGAGAGGCGTTTGCTGAAATGGAATATCTTCTGGATCGAGCCAAGATCGTTACCGAGCTGGCGGCATCGTGCACCCTTGCCGCAGCGGAAAAGCTGAGGGGTCGCTTCACCACAGATCACCACGTCGTGCTGGTGATGTGTGGCGGCAATATGTCCTTGGATGAGCTGGTAAAGTGCCGGCAAATGGTCGGGAACTGACCGGCGGCGCGAAAGACGGCGGCAAGGTGCGTGGCCGTCGGCGACCCCGGTTGGTTCCTTGATGTTGACTTACTCGCTACTCCCCCCACGCGCCGTTGGATTTTTAAGCACCACACCCCCTGAAAGCAATTGAGTCCCACCCCCATGCCAACTAAGTTAACAGCAGGCAATCCAGCATTGGTCTAGGCAACCAGTCTGACGAACTTGGGGTGGTGCATGGCTTTCTTGGGGGAAGTTGCGTCGGGGCCGGTGCGGCGCAGCGCTAATGTTGTCTCACGAGTGGTCGCCGACGAGGCGATCGTAGTGCCGATTCGCCGCGGCGCGGCGGATCTGGATTCCATTTACACCTTCAACGAAGCGGGGACCCAGCTGTGGTCCCTGATCGAGAAGGGCCTTGATCCCGCCGGTTTGATCGCTCATCTCCAAGACCTGTATGGATTGTCCCTGGAACAGGCGACGCTCGACGCGCATTCGTTCCTGAAGGAATTATCCGAGGAAGGATTGGTCGAGCCTGCTTAGGCCAGCAGGGTCTTACCAGCATAGGCGGCTGGTCACTTGGGATGAATGAAACAACCTATTCCGCATTCAGTCTGGGCGTACATCAGCGCACCGGCAAGAAGCGCGTCCCGACGGAAGTTTCGATCGAGCTGACGCACCGTTGCCCGCTCGAGTGCCAGCATTGCTACAACAATCTGCCGATGGCGGACAAGACTGCCCGGAATAGCGAACTGACCCTCGTGGAATACCAGCGCCTGCTGGATGAAATGGCCGAGGCCGGGACGTTCTGGGTTCTTTTTACCGGCGGCGAGATTTTTGCCCGCGCGGATTTTCTCGATATTTACGCGTACGCGAAATCGAAGGGGTTCCTGATCACGCTGTTCACCAACGGCACGATGCTGACCGAGCGGATCGCCAATTATCTGGCGGAGTACCGGCCGTTCGCCATTGAGATCACCATGTATGGCGCGACGCGCGCGACGTACGAGGCGCTGACCCAGATTCCGGGATCGTACGACCGCTGCATCCGCGGCATCCGCTTGCTGCTGGACCGCAAACTTCCGCTGAAGCTCAAGACCGTACCGACCACGATCAATCGCCACGAAGTCTACGAAATGCAACGCATGGCGCAAGAGGATTTCGGCGTGGATTTTAAATTCGACACGCTGGTGAATCCGCGGACGGACTGCTCGCAGAGCCCGCTGGTCATTCGGCTGACTCCGGAAGACGCGGTGGCCCTGGATTTTCACGAACCGCGGCGCTACGCCGAGTACCAAAAACTGGTCGGCAGCGAACTGGCGTTACCCGCGAGCAACTCGACCGTCAAGAATGTTTACAACTGCGGTGGCGGGGTCACGTCCTGCGCGATCGACCCTTACGGGCAGATCACCATTTGCGTGCTTTCGCACCAGGAAAGCTATGACTGGCGCTCGGGCAGCTTCGGCCAGGGCTGGGACGATTTTCTGGGGCGGGTCCGGGGCCGCAAGAAAACCCACGAGACCAAGTGCGATTCCTGCCGGATCCACTCCCTGTGCGGCTCGTGCGCGGCGACCTCCGAACTTGAAAAGGGCGACGCGGAGTCACCCGTTGAATTCATGTGCGAGGTAGCGCACTTGCGCGCCATGGCGCTGGACGTGGTGGTGCCGGCCCACGGCGAATGTGAATGCTGTGCGGGCGGCGCGTCGCACGAGAAACTGGCGCAATCCGCCGAACGAATTCGAAAGGGAGAAGTGAACGTCGGGTCCTGGACGCCCGCAGCGCGCAATGCGTTACTGCCGGTTCTGCAGCAAGCGTCCGGCTGTGGCAGCGGGTGCGGATCCTGCGGGACAAATGTATGAGGGGTGAGGCGCAACGATGACCGAGCAGAACCAAATTTTCGACAAAAATTCGAAGCCTTATGAGGCTCCCAAAATTGTGCGAGTCAGCCTGAAGCCGGAAGAGGCGGTTCTGGGACACTGCAAGACGCCATCGTCCGGCGGGCCAGTCGGCATGAGCAGCTGCAGCACCGCCGGCGTCGGATGCCGTTCGTTCGGTTCCTGACCAGATACGATGCGCGCGCCAATACACCCGGAAGAATTGCGCTCCACCCCCGCGTCGTCGAGGATTGCGGCTGAAATAGGCGGAATCTCGCTGGGGGCGACGTCGACGGCGCATGGACCGCTGCTGGCCTCGGAAGCGGAGTTCAGCAGGTTTTTGGTGCGGGAAAATGCGTGCGAGATGGAATTTGTAGTGGCCTTCGCGGACCGCTGCGACGAGAAACCAGGCGAATTGGAGTTTGATTCCCGGGGATTGTGGAAGTTATTCCGGAATCCCGACGGCTACTGTTTTCAATTTACTTCCGCGGCGATCGGCCCGACGCCTTACAAGCAGGCGCTGGTCTCCCGGGATTTCCGCTGCGGGCGCATCGAGCTTTCCCGCGAATATTTTCGGGCTGAGCAACCGGTGAATCCGCTGGAGTATCCGCTCGACGAGCTTTTGTGGATTCACCGGCTTTCGATGGGAGACGGCGTGGAAGTGCACGGCTGCGGGGTGATTACGCCGGACGGCCGGGGACTTTTGCTGACCGGCCACTCGGGCGCGGGTAAAAGCACGTCGGCTCGGCTGTGGTCCCAGCGAGACGGCGCGCGGCTTTTGAGCGACGACCGGATCATCCTGCGCCGGGAAAAAGGGCAGGTCTGGATGTACGGAACACCGTGGCATGGCGATGCGGGAATTGCGGAATCGGAGCGCTGGCCGCTGGATGGAATTTTCGTTTTGGCCCAGGCGCCCAGCAATGCCTTGCGGCCATTGGGAAGCCTGGAAGCGTCGGCGGAATTATACGCGCGCAGTTTTGTGCCGCATCATTCGGCCGAAGCGGTGACGTTTATTCTCGATTTTTTCAGCAAGGTCACCGGCCAGGTGCCCTGCTTCGAATTTTCTTTTGTGCCGGATCTTACTGCCGTGGAGGCTTTGCTCCGTGAACAGCTCGGAAAAACTAACGCGGCGTGATTCGCGCCTGTTCGGTGAACTGGCGGAGAAATTTCTGCGCCAAGGCACGGCGGTGCGGTTTCGCGCCGAAGGCGCCAGCATGACGCCCAATTTGCAGGATGACGAGATGGTGACCATCACTCCGGTGGATTCCTTCGCGGTGCGACGCGGAAATATTTTGCTGACGCGTGATGGAGCGCAGTTCAAGGCTCATCGGGTAGTGAAAGTGCATGCCATGGAAGATCGGATCGAAACGAGAGGCGACGCGGGCCGGACGAATCAATCGACCTGCGCTGCCGACATTTTGGGCCGCGTAAGTTTTTCCGAGAATCAGGCCAGCGGGAAGCAGACGGCGCACGACTCACGGTTGAGTTTCTGGCGCGCCAATTTTCGGCGGATGATGCACCGAGTCCGCGCCGCGGTTGCAGTACGCGTGCGCAATCCGTTGTCGTTGGGAGCTTTCGCGCTGGCCGCGTCGACTTGCATGTTGCTGGCCCCGGCGCCGGTGGCGGCGCAGGCCGATCTGGCTTTGACCCAGACGGCTTCGACCTCGGTGGTTTCACCCTCGGGCACCATCACGTATACCGAAACCATCACGAACAATGGGCCGAACGCGGTAAACAATGCGGTTTTGTACCAGCAGACTCCCCCGAACACTACGTTCAATGCGATCACGTGCCCGACCGGTTGGACGGTTGCCGCGCCCGGTTCCGGTGGCACCGGATCGGTGACGTGCACCGACACCGCGTCGTTCGGCAATGGTGCGGTGGCCAATTTCAGTTATGTGGTCAACGTCATCGCCGGGGTGGCTTCCGGGACGACGATTCTAAATACGGCGGACGCGACTTCATCGACTGCGGATCCCACGCCGTCGAATAACGCGACGACCACGTCCGTGCTGGTGGAGACGGCGGGCGGCGCGGACCTGGCGGTCAGCATAGCAGCGACTCCCACGCCAGTGTTTATTTCGGGAAACCTGGTCTACACCATTCAGGTTCAGAATCTGGGCCCTGTGGCCACGACCAGCGCGACATTGAGCGACACCATTCCGACGACGACTACGTTTGTTTCGTCTTCGGCGGTTCCCGCAGGAGTCACGTGTTCCGGTACCGCGACCGTGGCGTGCACCATCGGAGTGCTCGCGGTAGGCGGCATCGATACCATCACCATCACCGTGAAGGCTCCGGCGGGTGTCGGTCCGATTTCGAATACGGCGTCGATTACCGCTTCCGCGCCGGCCGATCCCGTTTCATCCAATAACTCGGCGACGGCTATCACCGCGGTGCAGCCGTTGGTGTGCGCGACGCCCGGCAACGACGGCGCGGGAGGATCGCTCAGCGGCATCGTCAACGCATATTATCCCCCGGGCGCCGGGGTTACGGGAGCTGCGGCCGGCACCGCCTCCATTGTGTTGGGCAAAGCGGCGACTGGCGGCGCACAGATGGCAATTGCGGCGGGCGACCTGGTGCTGGTGATGCAGATGCAGAGTGCCACCATCAACTTCACGAACACCAGCTCATATGGCGATGGAGTCCCGGGCGATCCCGGTTCCGGTTCTACAAATTTAGATAACACCGGGCAATTCGAGTTTGTGGTTGCAACCAGCGCGGTGCCGACGGGTGGCGGAACACTCACCTTCACCGGTGCTGGGGCGACCAACGGGCTCCTGAATTCCTACACCAACACAATCGCGACCAGCTCCCAGGGCGAGAGTACATTCCAAGTAATTCGCGTTCCACAATATGCCTCGGCTACTTTGACTTCCACTTTGGCCGCCTTGGCCTGGAACGGCGCCACGGGCGGCGTGTTGGCGATTGATGTTTCTTCGCAGTTGACCCTCGGGGGAACTGTTGCGGTTGACGGCGACGGCTTCCGCGGAGGCGGTGGGCGGATTCTAGCTGGCAATGGGACTGGGACGGCCACTGACTACGTGCAGCTCTCGACCAACAAGGCCAACGGCTCGAAAGGCGAGGGAATTGCCGGAACGCCCGCCTTTATTGCGCCAGCCGGATACACCACAACTACGGCGGCGGCCGCAACCAACCAAACTTATGTGGAAGGCTTGCCCTCCGGCAGTTATTCACGGGGCGCGCCTGGAAATGCCGGCGGCGGTGGCACGGATTCGGACCCCAAGACCAACACGCAGAACGACGGCGGTGGCGCTGGTGGCAATGGCGGCACAGGCGGCAACGGGGGATTTGGGTGGAATTCGGCAGGGATCGTCGGCGGGTTCGGCGGAGTGCTTTTCCCGGCGTCGACCGGCACGTTGATCGCAGGTGGAGGCGGAGGAGCGGGCACCACGAATGACGGATCGTGGTACGCGGGCGGCACGGGCGGGGCCGATTGCGGCACAACCTGCACTGGAATTTATAGCAGCGGCGCAGCGGGAGGCGGCATCGCCATCCTGCACGCAGGTTCGGTGACGGGCACTGGTTCCATCACGTCCAATGGCCTGACGGCCACGGATGTCGAGAACGACGGTGGCGGAGGTGGTGGCGCGGGCGGGTCGATTGAAATTTTTGCCAACAGCGGAAGCTTGACTGGGCTAACGGTTCAAGCCAACGGTGGGAATGGCGGCAATACGTGGCTGACGGACGCTCCGGGTACCCCGTTTCCGGGAAATCGTCACGGGCCTGGCGGCGGTGGTGGTGGCGGCGTAATTTTCCTTTCAGCGGCACCGACCGCCTCGAGTGTGAAGGCTGGCCTCAACGGTTATTCCACGATGGCGAACGATGCCTATGGCGCTACGGTGGGGCAAGCGGGGACGGTGAGTTCAAATTTCACCATCAACGAAACTCCCGGAGCCCAGCCGGGCGCCGAGTGCGCGACGGCAGACCTCGCGGTGACGAACGCCGGCGCTCCGGCAGTAGTGGCCCCGACCGCCAACGTTACTTACACCCAAACGGTTACCAACAACGGGCCGCTCGCTGCGGTCAACGCGGTTTTCAGCGAAGCGGTGCCGGCTAACACCACTTTCTTTTCGATCACCCCGGCGGCGGGCTGGGCTTGCACTACACCAGCAGTGGGCGCGTCCGGAAACATCACCTGCACCAATCCATTGGTGGCCAGCGGCGCCGCGGTGGCGACCTTCAGCGTACAGGTGAAGGTGAATGCCGCAGCGGTTAACGGAACGCAGATTCTGGACACCGACAACGTAACTTCCGGTACCACGGATCCCAATCTCGCGAACAACAGCGCGAGCGTGTTGACGGGCGTAGGGGCCGCCGGAACCGCAAACATCGTCGTCACCAAGACCGCCTCGCCGAATCCGGTGCAAGCGGGCAATCCCCTGACGTACACCATCGTAGTTACGAACAATGGACCCGCAGTGGCGATGAACGTGAAGTTGACCGATACCTTCCCGAGCGGTGTCGCGGTTACGACTGTCACTCAGACCGGAACCGCCTGGTCGTGTCTTCCAGCGTTCACCGTTACCCTGCAATGCACGCTGGGGACATTTAATTCCGGCAACAGCACGACCTTTACGGTGATCGGTACGGTTGCTGCGGGCACCACGTCCGGCACGAAAATCTCGAACACGGCCAGCACGACTTCCACGACTCCGGATTCGAATCCGATGACCAACAGCTCCACGGTAACGGTAACCGTTGCGACCGCGGGGCAGTTTGATCTGATCGACACCATTTCGGGCTCGCCCAATCCGGTCTCGGCGGGGAACAACATTACGTTTTTGGAAACGCTCTCGAATGCGGGGCCGGCGAGTGCGTCGAATCCGGTATTCACGAGCTCGGTACCGGCGAATACAACTTTTGTGTCGCTGGCGCTCCCTGCGGGCGTGATCTGTACTGCTCTTCCCGCGGTGGGTGGAACCGGCACGATCAGTTGCTGCGCTGGTGCTGCGGGCGTCTGTACGGTCGGCTCGACTTTTCCGGCCGGCACGTCGCTCACGTTGCCCCTGGTAGTCAAGGTCAACGCCGGCACGGCTTCCGGTACCAAGATCACAAATACTTCCAGCATTGCGCCGACCACCAACGACGTGAATCCGGCGAACAACACGGCTATGTCTTCGGTGTTTGTGGGCTCTCCCACGCAGTCCGATGTGGCCATCGTAAAAACGGCGGCGCCGGAACCGGTGGATCAAGGCACGACCCTGACCTACACGTTGCAGATTACGAATAACGGCCCGGGCGTGGCGCAGGGTGTGATGGTTTCCGATCCGTTGCCGGTGCCGCAGGTCACTTTCGTCTCCGTTTCCACCAGCCAAGGAACCTGCACGCAGGCTGGCGGGACGGTGAGTTGCAACATCGGGACAGTGAGTGTCGGCGGTTTGGTGACCGTTACGATCAACACCACGGCGGCGATGTTCAGCTCGTCCAGCCTGGCCAGCAATACCGCGACGGTTACATCGACCACCAGCGACCCGAATCCGTCCAATAATTTCTCGACGACGAATTCGACGATCCAGGCGCCTACGGCGGTGCAGCTATCGTCGTTCCGCGCGCAAACGTTGGCCGGCGGCGGAGTCGTGCTGGAATGGAGCACGCGAGAAGAAGTTCGCAATCTTGGTTTTCATGTGTATCGCGAAGATGCGAGCGGGCGCCATCGGCTAAATCCTTCGATGATTGCCGGCGGAGCGTTGACTTTGCGCGGTGGGCGACCGCAGCATGCGGCGAAGACGTATCGCTGGATCGATCCGCAGGGGACGGCGACGTCTTCTTATAGTTTGGAAGACGTGGATATCAGCGGAGTCCGGATGGCGCACGGTCCGGTGAGCCCGGAGGCAACGGCGGCGCCGGAATCAGCGCCGATTGTGCCGGCCGCGCTGCTGAGCCAAATCAACAGCCTGGTTTCGAGCGGTGCCGCCATGAGGCCCCGCGTGGGGATGCCTTTCGCGCTGGTGAACATTACGTCCGCGCCGGAAGTTTCCAGCGCATTTCTGGACGAACAGCCGGCGGCCAAAATTTCGGTTCAGGCCGAAGGCTGGTACGCCGTGACCGGAGCGCAACTCGCTGCGGCGGGTTTTGAAGTCGGCGATGCACGGCGGTTGCAGCTCTACGCCGAAGGCGCGCAGCAGCCCATCCTGATTTCCAGTAACCAGTCCGGCAGATTTGGCGCGAACGATTCGGTCGCGTTCTACGGCACCGGCATCGATACGCCTTTCTCCGGCACGCGCGTCTACTGGCTGATTAACGGATCGCAAGCAGGTAAGCGAATTGCGACGGGGCCGGCCGGCGAGGGAACCGCAAACGTATCGAGCTATTCCGCAGCGGTAACCCTGGAACAGCGCACCACCTATATTGCGGCGTTGCTGAACGGCATCGACAACGACAACTTCTTCGGCGCGGTGGTCAGTTCCGAGCCGGTGGACCAGGCGCTCGCGATCGATAATTTGGACGCGAACTCGTCGATTCCCGCGGGATTGGACGTCACGCTGCAAGGCACCACCGATGACCAGCCGCACAGCGTCAGCGTGGTGCTGAATGGCGCGTCGCTGGGCGTGATGAGCTTCAGCAACCAGGCCCACGTCACGAATACATTCAGCGTGCCGCCGGGCGCGATACAAAACGGGACCAACACGGTGACGCTGGCGGCGCTGGACGGGGAGAACGACTTCAGTGTGGTGCAGTCGATCACGCTGCATTTCCCGCGCACCTACGCCGTTGATTCGAATTGGCTGAGCGCGTCCGCGCCGGCCGGTGCCCACGTGCGATTCACCGGATTCTCAAATTCGCAGATTGAAGTCTTCGACATCACCAATCCACTCGAAATCGAGCAGCTCTCCGGCCCAATCACGATCCAGAATTCGGGTTCGGCGATCGACGTGACCGTGCCGGGAGCAGCCTCCGGAGCGGCGCACACCTTGCTGGCTCTTTCCGCGGACCAGATTGCGGCGCCATCTGCGCTTGCGTTCCATGCACCGGACTCCCTGCTGCAGCAGCGGCCGGGCGCGCAGATTATCATGATCACGAATCCGGCCTTCGAATCGACCCTGGCTCCTCTGGTGGCGTTGCGAAAATCGCAAAACAGGACGGTCGCAGTGGTGACCACCGACCAGCTATTCGACGCTTATAACTTCGGCGAACGCACCCCGTTCGCGCTGCGCGACTATTTGCAGGCGGCATCGCAGGGCGCGAATAGCAAGCCCCAGGCCGTGCTGCTGATGGGCGATGCGTCGCTCGACCCGCGTAATTATCTGGGCCTCGGAGATTTCGATTTTGTTCCGACGCGCCTGATTGAAACGGAAGCGTTCAAGACGGCTTCCGACGACTGGTTCAGCGATTTCGGGGACACCGGATTCGCCACCATACCCACGGGCCGAATTCCGGCCCGCACCGTAGCCGACGCCAGCTTGGTGGTTTCCAAGATCGTGAACTACGAAAACGGAAGCACCGCCGGACCCTGGATGCAGCAGGTGCTGGTGATTGCGGATCAAAATGCCGGCGTCGATTTCACCGCCGAGGCGAATACCGCCGCGTTCACTTTGCCGGCTTCGTTGACCACTACGAAAATTCTGGCCGACGGCTTGGATCCGGCCACGGCTTCGCAGGAAATTATTGCGGGGATTAACGCCGGCGCGTTGCTGGTGAATTACACCGGTCACGGCTCGGAACAGCAGTGGTCCTTTGCGGATTTGCTGGACAATACGTCGGCCACCGCGCTGACCAACGGCAATCGCTTGCCGGTGTTCTTGATCATGGACTGCCTGAACGGATTCTTCCAGGATGTGTACGAAGAGAGCCTGTCGTCGGCGCTGCTGTTCGCGCCGAACGGAGGGGCGGTCGGCGTTTGGGCTTCCTCCGGTTTCACCACCGCGCCGCCGCAGGCGTCGATGAATCAGGCTTTGCTCAGCGCGCTGGCCTCGAATCCATCGCAATCGATTGGCGCTGCAATTATCACGGGCAAGGCGGGCATTCTGGATCCCGACGTGCGCCGCACGTGGAATTTCTTTGGCGATCCGGCGATGACCATCGCGTTTCCGCATACGACTGCTACCGGCCCGGCCCATCGTCGCAGCTCAACGCCTGCGCCACAGCGCTGATCGTCTCTGGTCGTCTCTCATCGGCTCTCGTCGTCTCCCACCGGGGCGCGACTTGACCTCTAACCCCGCGAATACTACTCTCTCGGCCCAAGGGGAGGCTTCATGTCCATTTGGAGGATCGCGGTGGGGGTGTTTCTGGGTGCCATTGCAGCCTATATTTGTGTGGGAATTTTCGCCAGGGTATCGGCAAAAATCGCGGTTGGCGAACGCGCACGCGTGGCGCATGTGGTGACCGCGATCAGCCCGGATGATCTGGTCGAGCGCTGCGGCAAGCCGTTGAGCGACAAGCCGATCGCCATCGCTACCGAGCGGAAGTTGGTTTACAACGACGCGATTTTTCATTTTAGCGAGCCTTCAGAAGGCTCCAACAAATGGCGCAACGTCGGAGCGTACGACATCACCGATACTCACGAAGTGAATCCCACGGACCTGTTGATTCTGATGCCATGTCTCGAAAAGAAATGAAGCGCGGCGAGCGCGGCCGGTGAAACGCGCGGTCCTCATCGTGGTGGCGGCGCTAGTCGTGGTTTATGCAATCGACTACGCGCTGCTACACCACAAAATGGCCAACCCGGACCAAACCGTAGCCTACGGGACGATCACGTCGTTCTACGGCACGGCGACCAAGGGCGGGAAGATGGAAATCTTCACCGATCAGCCGCTGACCGAAACCTGCGTGCACAGCTTGTTTCCGCATTCGGGCTACCGGGCGTGTTGGTACGTCAGTAAGGGTGGAGTGAAGCAGTTCTAGCGGTGGTGAAAACCGCGCGGGGTTTTCCCGGTAAGCGAGCGAAAAACGCTAGCGAGATTTTCGCGGTTTTGATTTGACGGGTTTGATGGCGGCGGCCTGCAACAACGCCAGCAGTTTTTGCGCTTCGCGTGTCAGCGCGCGATGCCGCGGATAAATCACATCCAAGTTGCGGCCTAAAACTTCGGCGTCCGAAATGTTCACGGCGACCAGCTTGCCTCGTTGCAGTTCGTGGATCACCGCGATTTGGGGCAGGAAGCTCAGGCCCAGTCTGCGTTCGACCATCCGCTTCGCCGCTTCGATCGTTTCCACTTCCAAAACCGTATTCGGCAATTGTCCCACGCGGCGGAAAAGGCTTTGCGTCAGAGTCCAGTCGCTCGAACCACGGTCGAAGAAAATTAAAGGCATGGTTTCGACGTCCTCCAGCCGCACCAGCCGGCGCTGGGCTGCCGGATGTTTCGGATGGCCGACCAGAATCAAAGGATCGTCGCGCAGCGTCATCGTTTCGACTTCCGGATGGTTCAGCGAACGGGCCACGCCGATTTCCGCTTCGCCATCGAGGACCATTTTCAGTACCTGTGCGGAATTTCCGGAGCGCAGGCTGACCATGACCTTGGGATTCGCAGCCTGATAATCCTTCATTACGTCCGGCAAAAAATAAGTGCAGACCGAGAGCGCCGCCGCGATGCCTAGCGTGCCGCCGGAGGAAGGCTGCAGTTCGTGTACGGCTTGCCGGGCTCTGGATACATCGCGCAGCAGTTGTTCGGCATGCGGCCGGAGCGCCTTGCCGGCGGCGGAAACGGTGAGCGTGCCGCTCGCGCGAGCGAACAGCTTCACGCCCAGCGAATCCTCCAGCGCGCGAATGCGGGCGCTGACCGCGGGCTGGCTGATGCGCAGGGCCGCGGCGGCGCGGTGAAAGCCGCCGTAGGTGCCCACGGCCAGAAACGTTTCAAGTTGATCGATTTCCATGTAGAGGCCTGGAAGTACCAATTCGCGAAGACCCGTCGGGCGCTAAACCGTGGCGATACTTCACAGCGCCCGTGCGTTCGTACTAGACGTCCCGATAACCATAATCTATCAAGGCGATAATGGCAATTCGTTTGACTGATTAAGGTTCCGGCGGCACACTCACTCGCACTGACGGCACTTTCATGGCCGCGACCGCGAGGAATAAATAATGACCACCAACGGCAATCATCAGACCCTGGANCATATTTGGGCCACCGACCCCCGCTGGCAGGGCATCACCCGGCCGTACACCGAAAAGGACGTGAAGCAGCTGCGCGGTTCGCTGCCGATCGAGCACACGCTGGCGCGCGCTGGCGCGGAGCGGCTGTGGAAATTGCTGCATTCGGAACCCTATGTCGCGGCGCTTGGCGCGCTGACCGGCAACCAGGCGGTGCAACAGGTGGGCGCCGGCCTGCAGGCCATTTACCTCAGTGGCTGGCAAGTCGCGGCCGACGCCAACAACGCCGGACAAATGTATCCCGACCAGTCGCTGTATCCCGCCGACAGCGTTCCAAATGTGGTGCGCCGCATCAATCAAGCGCTGACCCGCGCCGACCAAATTCATCACGCGGAAGGGAAGAACGATACCTACTGGTTTGCTCCGATCGTGGCGGATGCCGAAGCGGGATTTGGCGGCAACTTAAACGCGTTTGAGTTGATGAAGGCCATGATCGAAGCGGGCGCCGCTGGAGTGCACTTCGAAGATCAACTGTCTTCCGCAAAGAAATGCGGACACCTCGGCGGAAAAGTTTTGGTTCCCACGGTGGAAGGCATTCAGAAGCTGGTCGCGGCGCGCCTGGCGGCGGACGTGATGGGCTACGGTGGAAGGCATTCAGAAGCTGGTCGCGGCGCGCCTGGCGGCGGACGTGATGGGTGTGTCTACGGTGATCGTGGCGCGCACCGACGCGGACAGCGCCAACCTGCTGACGACCGACATCGATCCGCGCGACCATGAATTCATTACCGGCCAGCGCACTTCGGAAGGCTTTTACCATATTCGCGGCGGACTGAAATCGGCGATCGCTCGTGGAATTTCTTACGCTCCCTATGCCGACTTACTGTGGTGCGAAACCTCCAAGCCGCATCTGGGCGAGGCGCGCGAATTCGCCGAAGCGATTCACGCGAAATTCCCGGGGAAAATGCTGGCCTACAACTGCTCCCCGTCGTTCAATTGGCGGAAGAATCTGGACGATGCGACCATCGCGAAATTCCAGAAGGAACTGGGCGCGATGGGCTACAAATTCCAGTTCATTACTCTGGCTGGATTCCACGCCCTGAACCATTCCATGTACGAATTGGCCCGCAACTATAAGGCCCATGGCATGACCGCTTACTGCGGCTTGCAGGATCAGGAGTTCGCCAGCGAAAAAGAATCGGGCTACGAAGCGGTGAAGCACCAGCGCTTTGTTGGCACCGGATATTTCGACAGCGTGCAGCAAGTGATCACCGGCGGGACGGCTTCGACTACGGCCCTGGCGGGATCGACTGAAGCGGCTCAATTTGATGAGCACAAAACGAACGAGCCGCGAGCGGTCGCGGCGGCAGCTCACTAGAAGCGATACACTCCGGTTGGCTGTGAAACAAAAGGGGCGGCTCACCGAGGCCGCCCCTTTGACTTTTGTGCGTCGGCAAAAAACGGGTTCGACGGGGGAAACGCATGCCAGTGGTCGCTGCCGTTGCTGAATGGGACAATTTGATGCGGCGGTTGAACGCTGCGGCCCCGGAGGCCTTCACTTCCGACCAGCGCGCTTTGAATTTAATGGAAGGGGAATGGAAGGATCCTGGGTTCGGCCGCCACTATACCTCCTCCGTCGATGGCCGCAGCCTCGGCCGGATTCCCATGATCGATCTGGAAACGGCGTTGCGCGCGGTGCGCTTGGCGAAATCCGAAGCGGAACAGTGGTCCAAAGTAAGTCTCGACCAACGCAAGCAGCGCGTCACGGATTGTTTGGCGGGCCTCCGCAAAGAGCGTGAACTGATCGCGCTGCTCCTGATCTGGGAAATCGGCAAGCCGTACGCCCAAGCGCTCACCGATATCGACCGGTGCATCAGCGGCGTCGAGTGGTATGTCGAGAACATCGACCGCCTGCTCGGCGCGCGCGAGCCCATCGGGCTGATTTCCAATATCGCGTCGTGGAATTATCCGATGTCCGTTTTGATGCACGCCGTCCTGGTGCAGGCGCTGGCTGGCAATTCGATTATTTCGAAGACGCCTACCGATGGCGGGCTGTACGCGCTGACCCTGGCGCACGCGATTGCCCGGCGCTGCGGTTTGCCCGTTTCGCTGGTCAGTGGCTCGGGCGGACAGCTCAGCGAAGCGCTGGTGCGTAACGAACATGTCGATTGCCTGGCGTTCGTGGGAGGCAAGACCAATGGCGGCGTAATCGCTTCCAGCCTTTACGACGATCGCAAGCGCTACATGCTCGAAATGGAAGGCGTGAACGCCTATGGCGTCTGGCAATATTCAGACTGGCCGGCGCTGGCCGCGCAATTGCGCAAAGGCTTCGACTACGGCAAGCAGCGCTGCACGGCGTATGTCCGTTTGGTGGTCCAGCGCGAACTGTTTCCGCAATTCCTGCAAATGTACCTCAGCGTGCTGCAGAGCCTGCAATATGGAAATCCGGTGATGGTCGAAAAAGAATCAGACCCGCTGCCGGTGCTCGATTTCGGCCCGCTCATCAACAGCAAAAAAGTCGAAGAGCTGCGTGTGTTGTACACCGAAGCGCTGGGCAAAGGCGCGGTGAGCCTCTTCGAAGGTGTGATCGCCAAGAACAAAGTCTTGCCCCACCAGGATATTTCCGCTTATTTGCCTCCCGCGGCGCTTTTGAACATTCCACGTAACACCAAGCTCTATCACAGCGAGCCTTTTGGACCCATCGATACCGTCGTGGTAGTCGACCACCTTGCCGAACTTGTGTCGGAAATGAATCTTTCGAATGGCAGCCTGGTTTCGTCCTTGGCTTGCGATGAAGCCGATACCGCAAAAAGAGTCATCTCGGAATTGCGCGGATTCAAGATTGGCTGGAACACAATTCGCTCTCGCGGAGACCGCGAAGAAGTTTTCGGCGGGATCGGCCAGTCGTGGAAGGGCTGTTTCGTCGGCGGGCGCTATTTGGTCGAAGCGGTGACCCAGGGTGCGGCGGGAGAAAAGTTGTTCGGAAATTTCCCGGATTATACGCAACTGCCGGATGAGGTCATGGCGAAGGCTGCGATGCAGAAAGCAGGCGCGAAGTAGCCTTTGATTCAGGATTTGCTTAGAACGCGGACGAACTTCGCGGTGGTGATGGCCTGGCCGGCGTGGCGTTGGGTGTGGTCGGCGACGTGAACTAACAGCCCGCCGAGCGTCGTGGGCAGCTTCTTCATTCCCACGGCGCGGGTTTCGTTCAAACGAGTTGCGTCGAGCGCGCGAATGCGGAACGCCGCACGGGTCAAACTCGACTCAAGCTCGGCGAATAATTCGTCGCGCGTCGCGCCTTCCTGCGCTTCATTCTTCAGCGCGGTGATTTGCGCGGAGTCAAGCGGATGCCCCTCGGCGTAGGTCAGCAGCCGGTCGATGCTTCGGGCGATATGCCGCAAGTGAAAGGCGACGGAAGCTATCCCTTCGCGGCTAAAGTTGAATTCGTCAGCGGTCAAAGCGCCGCACCAATGAGTCAAGTCAATTCGGGCCAGCTCCAGTGCATGCAGCACCGCGCGCGGCACGGCCGAAATTTCGGTTAAGGTTCCGCGCAGCCAGGGCTCCGGTAATGAAGTGCTGGGCGATGAAGTGTCGGGCATTTGGGTTTCTCCACCTCCCAAGTTACCGCGTCGAGTCGCAGATAGACAGAGAACAGACCGAGATTCACGGGTGCGAAAGGTTCCGGCAGCGGCTAGTCCGACTTCGCGGGCAGTTTGGGCTTCGAGGCATCGGCTGCGGGAGCAGCGGGTGTGGGTGCAGCGGCTGGAGCCGGCTCCCCCAGGCTTAACTTCCGAACTCTTTCCTTCCGAAGTCTTTCCTTCAGCGCCACCCGCGGCCGGCTTAGCGTCGTCACCGTCGCTCGGCGGCTTGACCAAATACTGAACAATAAGCGACACACGACGATTGATCGGATCGAGCGGCGCCTCTATCTGGCGCAGCCGCTGATCTGCGAAACCGCGCACCTGGGTCACCTGGTCGGCGCGAATTCCGCTCACCTGCATCAGCCGTCGCGCCGCATTGGCGCGATCCGCGGACAGCTCCCAATTGCTATAGCGGCCGTTGGCGGAGTACGGTTTGGAATCGGTGCGGCCTTCGATCGCCAGTTTGTTCGGCAACTTGCCCAACTCCTGCGAAAGGATGACCAGCAGGTCGTGGCCATCGGAATTCAGTTCCGGGCTGCCGATATCGAAGAACGTTCCTTTCGCGGATTCGAGCAGTTCGATGCGCAGGCCTTCGTTGGTAACGGTCATGTCAATGTGGTTGCGCAGCTTGTCGAAATTCGGAACCTCGCGAATCGCTTTCTGCAGCTGTTCCTTCAGCGCTGCCATATTATCTTTGGACAGCACGAAATTTTCGCCTTGGCCCACCATGTCGCTGCCAACTTTCTTCGAAGTTCCGGTGGGATCCTTGAAATATCCGCCGACAGCGTCCTGCACTTGCTTGCTGCTGTTCAGCAGCCAGAGCCCGATGAACAGGGCCATCATGGCGGTGACGAAATCCGCGTAGGCCACTTTCCACGCGCCGCCATGGTGGCCGCCGTGGCCGCCCTTTTTCTTGATGACGATGATCGGTCGTTGGTCGGCCATGAAGCCTCAATTCCGGGTGTTCGGCGTCACGCCGCAGCTGGCGCGTCGCTTTTATCTTTGATGAATTTTTCCGCGTTTTGAAACGTGGGCCGGGGCGGCCGGGAATGGCGCGCCGGCCGATCTCGACGGCCATGGTCGGCGCGGTACCTTTCATGAAGGCCACGATCATCACCCGCAGCACCTGGTAATACGAATGTTCTTCGTCTGCGGCTTTGGCCATGTTTGAGGCGATCGGGCCAACCAGACCGTAACACAGCAAAATTCCGAGAAAGGTTCCGACCAGCGCCGCTGCTACTTTGTGGCCAATTTCTTCGGGAGGGCCACCGAGCGCACCCATGGTGATGACGACGCCGAGAACGGCGGCGACGATGCCTAACCCTGGCAGGGAATCGGCCATGGTGGATAGCGCGGCGATGGGCGTGGTTGCTTCGTGATGATGAACGTCCATGTCGTTTTCCATCATCTGGTCGGCGTCAAAGGGCTCGATGCCGCCGAAATTCGTCGCCCCACCATTTCACGGTCATGTGACGCGCGACGTTCTGCAGGCGCGCGGCCGCATGATCGGCTTCGATGGCGTTGCATTCGGGCAGAATGGCCAGGAACGTTTCATCGTCCAGCCGCCCTACGCAGTCAGTGGGCCGCAGGCTGTTGGTGACGGTCTCCGCCACGGCGTGCAAAATGCCGCGTAGCGCCACGGGCCCATACTGCGCGCGCAGTTCGGGCAAGCGATCGATACGCACACAGGCGATGCTGAAGGGCAGTCCATGTTCGGCGGAAGTCAGCAGACATTCCTTCAGGACGGTTCGGATATATCCGAAGCTGAGCACACCACTGGCCTGGTCCACGCAGCCGTGCTCGTCGAGCTTGCGGCGCCGGCGGTCGGAATCACGCGAGGTGCGGTCCTCGTCAAAACTTTCGGAGGCGCCGACGATTACGCCGTCGTCGCCACGAATCGGAGTGGCCCACACCCGCAGGAAGACCTGATGTCCGGCGCGGTGACCGATGGCTACGTCGGAATAGCTGGGCCTGCCGTCACGCAGCACCGCCGCCAAGGCACCGCCGATCTGGCACACTCCCGGTTGGTCCTCGCTGGGAGCAGGGAAAAGGTCGCAGCAGTGATGGCCGACGACGTCCTGGCNGAGGTAGCCGGTGATGCGCTCGGCGCCTTCGTTCCAGAACAGAATTTTCTGATCCCGGCCCACGAAGTAGACGCCGGAATGGAGGCTTTCGAGAATCGCCTGAAGGATCCCGGGATTTTCAAGGACGCGCATAAACATCTCCATAGTCACTAATCGGTCCCGGGACGACGAAGATTAGGAGAAGAGGGGAGCCTAACGACGCCAAGGTGCTTGAAGCGCAAGGCCTAAAGGGAACGCGGCCGGGATTATTTGTAGTCGTCGATGATTTCGTTGCGCTATGCTCGTTCACGCTGTTGTAACAAAAGGGAATTAGAGTTGGTTCGGTGCTAAGCGCAATCGTGTGAATGGTTTGCCGAAACAAAAAGAGGCTATCGGATGGAAAAGAAAAATTTCTTGTTTGTTTCGCTGAGCGGGTTGATTAGCGATATTGCCTGGCAAGTGTCCAAAGAAGGGCACGAGGTGCGCTATTTTATCGGCGATAAAAAAGAAAAAGATATTGCCGACGGTTTTGTGGCCAAGTCGAAAGACTGGGAAAAAGATGCCGAGTGGGCTGACATCCTGATTTTCGACGACACGCTGGGGCAGGGCGAAAAGGCGACGCAGCTTCGCGCCCAAGGCAAGAAAGTGATCGGTGGTTCCGCGTATTCCGATCGGCTGGAAGATGACCGCTCCTTTGGCCAGGAAGAGCTAAAAAAAGCCGGCGTCTCGATTATTCCTTATCGCGAGTTTGAATCGTTCGACGACGCGATCGATCACGTGAAAGAAAATCCGGCGCGATACGTGATCAAGCCCAGCGGCGAGGCTCAAAATAACAAGCGCCGGCTGTTCGTGGGCGAAGAAGATGACGGGCAGGATGTCATCTACATGCTCGAAGCCTACAAGAAAGCCTTGTCAGACGAGATCAAGGTGTTCCAGTTGCAGCGGCGAGTGACGGGCGTGGAAGTGGCGGTTGGCGCGTTCTTTAACGGCAAGAAATTCGTGTATCCCATCAACATCAATTTCGAACACAAGAAACTTTTCCCCGGAGAAAACGGTCCGCCGACCGGAGAAATGGGCACCACCATGTTCTGGAGCGAGCCCAATCATCTTTTTGACGAGACGCTGCTGAAGATGGAAGGCAAGCTGGCAGAGGAAGGTTATATCGGCTACATCGATCTGAACTGCATCGTGAATCACCACGGAATTTATCCACTGGAATTCACCGCGCGGTTTGGTTATCCGACGATCAGCATTCAGCAGGCCGGGATGATCACGCCTATCGGGCAGTTTTTCTGGGACCTGGCGAATGGCAACGATCCGAAGCTGAAGGTGCGCAGCGGATTTCAGATCGGCGTGCGCATCGTGGTGCCGCCTTTTCCTTTTGACGACGATGAGACGTTCGACTCGTTCTCCAAGAACGCGGTCATCGTGTTCAAAAAGCCGCCGGTGGACGAAATGCGCATCGAAGACGTGAAGATCGTGAACGGGCAATGGCTGATCGCCGGAACATCTGGCGTAATTCTGATCGTGATCGGCCTGGGCCAGACGATGAAGCAGGCTCAGGCGCAGGCCTATTCACGCATCAAAAACGTGCTGATCCCCAATATGTATTACCGCACCGACATCGGCGACCGCTGGGTGGAAGACAGCGACCGCCTGCACACCTGGGGCTATCTGCGTTAACCCGCCCGATTTTGTGGTCGCGGCGCGCCGCGCTTGTCATCGGTAATTCCATGCGATAGAGTTACGCGCTCACGGAGCGCCAATCAAAATGCCAGTCGCGGTCGGTCAAGAAAAACTGAAGGTGCTGATTCGCCGCGCGCGAATTCAGAAGCGGGTGGTGGAAGTGGCGCGGGCTATCACCCGGGATTTCAAGGGCGAGCGCGTTCATCTGGTGGGCGTGCTGAAAGGCGCGTGTATTTTCCTGTCGGACCTGGTTCGTGAAATCAATCTGGATACGTCGATCGACTTCATCGCGGTTTCGAGTTACGGCAAAGGGAAACAAAGTTCCGGGCAAGTCCGGCTGCTGAAGGATTTGGACAGCAGCATTCAGGGCCTGAACGTCGTCGTGGTCGAGGACATTCTCGATACCGGGGTTACACTCACCTACCTTCTGCGCATCCTGAAGCAACGTAAGCCAAAATCTTTGAAGATCGCGGCGCTGCTCGACAAGCCCTCGCGGCGCATTAAAGATGTGAAGGGCGACTATATTGGTTTTACGATTCCGAATGACTTTGTGGTGGGATACGGGCTGGACTACGCCGAACGCTACCGGAATCTGAAAGATGTGTGCATCCTGACGTTGCCGCCGGAAAAAGAATGACTCTGACTCCAGCTCAAATTGCGCGATTGATCGACCATACCATTTTGAAGGCGGACGCCTCGCGCGACGAAGTGGAAAAAGTATGTCGCGAAGCACTGCAATATAATTTCGCGTCGGTGTGCGTGAATCCGTGGAATGTTCCGCAGGCGGCCGAGATCTTGCGGGGTAGCGAGGTGAAGGTTTGCGCGACGGTGGGCTTTCCACTGGGCGCGACGCTGCCGGAAGTGAAAGTGTTCGAAACGCAACGGGCGATTTTTCACGGAGCGCAGGAAATCGACATGGTCATCAACCTTGGCGCATTGAAATCGGGCCAGCTCGGTTTGGTCGAGGCGGATATTCGCGGCGTCGTGGAAGCGAGCCACGCGGGTGGCGCGATCTGCAAAGTGATTATCGAAACCTGCTTGTTGACGCGCGATGAAAAGATCCGCGCCACGCTGGCGGCCAAGAACGCGGGAGCCGATTTTGTGAAGACTTCCAGCGGATTCAGCACCGCGGGCGCGACCCCGGAAGATGTGCGCCTGATGCGCGAGACCGTGGGTCCCGGCACCGGGGTGAAGGCCGCGGGCGGCGTGCGCACGCTCGAAGATTTGCTGAAAATGGTCGAAGCCGGAGCGACGCGAATCGGAGCCAGCGCCGGAGTGAAAATCGTGGAAGAGGCTCGCGCCGGAAAAACGAGCGCTGCGTCGAATGCCCCGCAAGCGGGCGGGGCCTACTAACGCAAAAATCATTTCCGCAGTTCGGCGAATGCCGTAAGCCCGCCTGATATAATGTATACACGTAGTGTGTGAAAGCCGCAGGTAACGAAGCGTCGCGTTCGCGCGGCTTCGATTCGAATTGCATGTAAAGCATTCCGGCTGGGGGGCTGGGTGCATCACCCGATTTCGATGGATTCGACCAAACTCAACACAAAAATCGACATGCCGGCGGAGACGCTTTCGATCCTGGCTGAAATTGGCCAGGAGATTAACTCTTCGCTGAACCTCGACGAAGTGCTGCCCAATGCGGCCGCGCTAATCAAGCGCCTAATCGATTATGAAATTTTCGCGGTGCTGCTGCCGGAAGAGGGCACCAACCAGATGTATTTCCGGTTTGCGATCGGGCACCGGGCCGAGGTGGTGGAACACTGGCGCATCCCGATCGGCGAGGGAATCATCGGCGCGGCGGCGTCGACCGGGCAGCCGATTCGCGTGGGCGATGTGCACGCCGACCCGCGCTATTTGAATGCGGTGGATGGCGTGCGCTCAGAATTGGCGGTTCCGCTGGTGGTGCGCGGGCGCGTGATTGGCGTGCTGGATATCGAAAGCAAGCAGCCGGACTATTTCACGCGCGATCAGCAAAACATTTTGATGCTGGTGGCTTCGCGTATCGGCACGGCCATCGAGAACGCGAAGCTCTTCGAGCATGAACGGAATCAGGCTGAAACTTTGCTGCTTTTGAACGAGGTGGGCCGCGAAGCGAATTCCACGCTGTCCGTGGAAGAAGTGCTGCGGCGCGCGGCCGAGCTGACCAAGCGGCTGATCGACTATCAGATCTTCAGCATTTTGCTGTACGACGAGGCCAGCAACACCTTTCGTCATCGGGTCACGGTGAAATTCGGCCAGCGCGTGCAGGAGAAATTCGCGGTGCCGGCGCATGAAGGGATTGTGGGCGCGGCGGCGTCGTTGAAGCGCGCGGTGGTGGTGCCGGATGTGACGCTCGACCCGCGCTATTTGCGGATCAATCCCGAAACGCGGTCGGAGCTGGCGGTGCCGATGCTCAGCAAAGACCGAGTCGTGGGCGTGATGGACCTGGAAAGCCCGCAACTGAATTATTTCACTCCGGATCACGTGCAGGCGCTTTCGATTCTCGCCGCGCATCTTGCGGTTTCGATCGAGAACGCGCGGTTGTACGAAAAGGTGGCGCGCGACGAAGCGCGCATGGAACGCGACCTGAGCGCGGCGCGCCGGATACAGGGTGCGCTGCTACCGCGTTTGCCCGGGCCGGAATATGGGCTCGATATCGCGGCTCGCGTAGTTTCTTCGCGGGAACTCAGCGGCGACTTGTATGACTTTCTGAGATATGGCCCGCAAGAGCTGGCGATTGCGGTGGGCGATGTGAGCGGGAAGGGCAGCGCGGCGGCGCTGTACGGCGCGGTGGCGATTGGGACCTTGCGCAGTTTGGGGCCGCAGAAACACCGACCGGCGGAAATGCTGCGGGCCATCAATGGGTTTCTGGGCGAGCGGCGAATCGAAGGGCGGTTCATGACCTTGTGTTTCGCGACCTGGCATCGCGGGCGGAAGAAACTGCGCGTGGCCAACGCCGGACAGGAGCAGCCGTTTCTATTTCACAACGGAAAATGCGAGCGAATCATGCTCGAAGGATTTCCGCTGGGAATGCTGGAAGAATCGGTGTATGACCAGCGGAGTTATATTTTAAATGAAGGAGACGTGGTCGTGTTTCACTCCGACGGGATCGGCGATTCGCAGAATCCGGCGCTCGATTTTTTTGGGCACGAGCGGCTGGCGGAAATCATTACTGCGCATCATTTGCAAAACGCCGATACGATTGCGGATCACATTCTTGAGGCGGTCGACGGTTTTACGGGCGGCGCGCATCCTTTCGACGACCGCACTCTGGTCGTACTCAAAGTAAAATAATTTTCCGTTCCTCCCCTTCCGCTAAGCCTGCGGTTACGACCCCGCTTTGGCCGCATTGCGTCTCTGCAAATTCGGATGCAGGAAATCGATTACCGAGGTGTTGAATATTTTCTGCTGGTCGACGAAGGTCATGTGCCCGCTGTTGGGGAGAATGACGAGCTGGGAGTCGGCAATCTTTTCGTGCATTTCTTTCGATAGCGACGGGTCACACTCGTCGTGATCTCCAACCAGGATCAGTGTCGGGACGTGAATGTTGGGCAGGCGATCGACGTATTCGATCGACTTGAGATTGCCGTCGATCACGAATTCGCCGTGGGAGCCCCACATCTCGCGATATAGATCCCAGGGCACAATTCCGGCGGCGATGGGATCGTAGTTGGGGTCGGGATTCCGGCCGTAGAGGTAGGGAAAATAGCCCTCGCCCCAGGCCGCGATCATGTAGGCGTTGGTGTAGCGATTCTTCTCGTAGTCCTTCCCGTGGCCGAAGAGGCCTTCTTTTTCCGCGGCGTCGATGCGGGCGCGCAGTTCCGGCGGCATTTTCTCTTTCATTTTCACGAAGACCTGATTCATTTCGGTGGTGCTGGGGAAAGTGCTGCACAGAATCAGATGGGTCAAATTATTTTGATATTTCAGCGCGTAGGCTTGCGCGAGGACGCCGCCGTAGGAATGACCGAGCAGGCTGATTTTCCCCAGAACCAAACCCTGTCGAACGGCTTCAACGTCTTCGACCATGTTTTCGACGGTGTAGCCCGCGGGATCGTCGAGCTTCTGGGATTTTCCGGAGCCGCGCTCGTCGATAAAGATCAATCGGTTGTGACGCGCCAGCGGCAGCAGATAGGGCAGGAAATAATCGTGCGAGGCGCCAGGACCGCCGTGAACGATGACCAGCGGAGCGCCGCGGCCAACCGTCATGTAGTAAATCAGCACGCCGCGGGAATCGATGAAACCTTCCTGCATGGGATACGCGGCGGGTGCTACGCGCGGCATCGGCGTGGCTTCGTCGGTGGAGGCTGGCGCGGCTGGCGCTTGTGCCGCCGTCGCAGCGGTCGCGGAATCATTCGCGGTTTGCGCGCGCAATGCCGGAGGGCAGATCGAAAAACACAGGAGCACAGCGGTGCCGATGAGCAGATTCAATCTCACGATAAATCTCCTTGGAATGGGAAAGCGGAAATCAGCGTTCTCCCCAGCGCAGCTTGCTTCGCAGAATTTCGTAGTAGGTCAGGCGCGGCGGGCTGACAAATTGAACTTTGGCTTTGGATTTGGTGATCACGACGCGATCTTTGGGCTCGAGCTGAAATCCGATCTGGCCGTCGAGGGTCAAGAAGGCCGGCTCGTCGCCCTCGGCGAAATCGAGTTCGACGCGCGAGGTATCGGGAATGACCAGCGGGCGGTTGGTCAGCATGTGCGGACAGATCGGAGTGATGACGAAAGCGTCGAGGGTCGGATGGATGATCGGGCCGCCGGCGGCGAGCGAATAGGCGGTGGAACCGGTCGGCGTGGCTACGATCAGGCCGTCGGCGCGGTAGCGGCCCACGTGACTGCCGTCGACGGCGACATCGAAATCGAGCATGCGGGCCAGGGCTGCTTTGTTGGCGACGGCGTCGTTGAGCGCGCACTGCTTTTCGGCCGGCTTGGCGTAGTGGATGATTTCCGCGTCGAGCATCATGCGGTCGCTGGTGCGATGCTGGCCGGCCAGCACGCTTTCGAGCACGGGGTAGAGTTCGTCGAGCGTGACGCTAGTCAGAAAGCCGAGGCCGCCGAGATTGACGGCGAGGATCGGGAGATTGTGGCCGTGCACGGCGCGGGCGGCGGCGAGCAAGGTGCCGTCGCCGCCGAGCACGATGAGCAGATCAACTTTGGCCGCCATTTCTTCGCGGGTCAGGGCCGAACCGTTGGTGTGCAGGGTGGTCGCGGTGCGCGGGTCGATGAAGGTTTCGATTTTGCGGGCATGCAGCCAATCGCGCAGCGGCGGAACGACCGAGGCCACCATATCCGGGATGGGTTTGCAGATGATGCCGGCGGACCGAATCATGATTGAGGATGAATTCTACCCTACAGTTTGGGGGAAGAGGGTCCCAAATGTGACGATTAGAATAGGATGCGGGCGTTTGTTTTGTGTGAGTTAGGACCGTTTCAAATCGCGCAGCAAAGTGTCGATTAGAAAAGGCGGAAACCGGACATGTGCCGGGCTAGATACTCCACATCCCAGGAATGCGGCCGGTGAACTAGCTAATGGTCTGGCTGGCCCGGGTCGATTGAACCTTTATAGCTGCGTGCGGTAGAGCTGCGTTCGGTGCTCCTGGAAAAGGGCGTTGAAACTTCGGCAAAAGGTGCTCCTGGTTTTCACCATCATGCTGGTCCTTGGGGCCGGGTTGGTTTACATCACGTCGCGACGGATCGTGGTGTCCGGTTTTCGACAGCTCGAACGTCAGCAAATGGAGCGCGACGTCGAATTGGCCATTTCGGGCCTGGACCTGGAATTCCGCAATCTGGCGGACAGTGCGAATGATTACGCGTATTGGGACCGCATGTACGAATACATGTTGAACCCAAAGAAAGCGGATATCAGCGGCGAATTCCTGGACAACAAAAGGGCCCAGTTGAATTTCAGCCTGGTGGTCATTCGGAATACCCAGGGAGAGATCGTTTTCCGGCACAGTTACGATCCGGAAAACCCCGCGCAGGGTGGCCCATCACGCGAATTTCTACGCCGCATTTTCGCTTTGGAGCGCATGGGTTCCGAAGCGATCGCGATGAGGCCCCAGGACGGCCTGATCGAATTTCCNGATGGACCCTANATCGTATCGTTGCGCCTGATTTTGACTTCGCGGCGAAGCGGTCAATCTCGTGGGGTGTTCATGCTGGCCCGGAAATTTGAAGAGGGGGAAATCGGACGGCTCACCAGCCTGACCCGCACCTCGATAAGCTTCGAGCCGATCGACTCCCGCAACTCACCCGATTTTTCGGTAGCACGCGCCGAGCTGCGCGAAGGCGACCGGGAGGTGGAAGTAATTCCTTTATCGGGACGCGTGGTCGCCGGCTACGCGATGTTGGCCGACATTTTCCACCAGCCGTTGTTATTGATGCGGGTGGAAACGCCACGTCCAATTTAGGAACGCGGAAAACTGGACCAACGTTATCTATTTGGAACGATCCTGGCCGGAGCGGTGATGTTTTCGGTGGTTATTCTTTTCTGCATGCAGAGATTTGTGTTGTCGCGGATCGGGAAATTAAACCGCGACGTCAATAACATTGGCGAGCATCGCGGGACGTTCGAACCCGTAGAGGTGAGCGGCCGCGATGAACTGACCGGCTTAGGCAACTCGATCAACGCCATGCTGGACGAGCTGCGAACGGCACACTTCGAGCTGGAGGCTCGGGTCGCGCTGCGCACCGGCGAACTGGCCGAACGCGGAGAGTTGGTAAAACTTCTGCTCGATTCCACGCCGAGCGCGATGTATGGCGTCAATATGGAGGGCGTCTGCACGTTTTGCAATCCCGCGGCATTGCGCTTGCTTGGTTATGACCAGGCGGAAGAAATTCTGGGAAAGAATATCCATACCCTGATGCACCCTACCCGGCGCGACGGGTCGGCCTATCCCGAGCAGGAATGGCCGATCATGGCGAGCCTGCAGGGTGGCGAGGACGCGCACATTGTCGAGGAGACGGTTACAACCGAATAATAGTCGCCGGCAATGATGAACTTTTCCCGTTCGCGGGCATCGAATCGAAAGTGACGCAAAAAGTTGGAGTGGCGATTCGCCGAGTCGTGGGGGATCGCGGGTGAGATCCTTCGCTGCGCTCCCTTCCTGCGTCAGGGCCCGCAGGATGACGGCATGTCGCTAAGCGGAATGCTCGGCGTGCTTGCGGGCGTGGAGAAAAAATTCCAGATTGCCTTCGGTGCCGGGGAGGCGGCTGGGTTTTAGGCCCAGGAGTTCGAGATTTGCGGCGCGTGCGGCGGATTGCACGCGTTCGATCGCTTTTTGGTGCAGGGTGTCGTCCTTTACGATTCCGCCTTTGCCGATTTCGCCGCGCTCCAGTTCGAATTGAGGTTTGACCAGGATCAAAAAATCGGTGTTGGGTGCGGCTACCGGCGCGACGGCGGGAAGGACTTTCGAGACGGAGATGAAGGAGAGGTCCATGGTTACTAGAGTTGGCAGCGAGGCTATGTCGGTGGACGGCAGGTCTTCCAGTTTGAGGTAGCGCGCGTTCCGTTCTATTTTTACGACTCGCTGGTCGTTGACCAGCTTCCAATCGAGCTGATCGATGGAGACGTCGACGGCGAAAACTTGGAGTGCACCATTTTGCAGCAGGCAATCGGTGAAGCCGCCAGTGGAGCTGCCGATGTCCATGCAGATTTTCCCCGCGGGGGAGAGGGCGAAGTCGGAGAGCGCTCCTTCGAGTTTCAGGCCGCCGCGGCTGACGTATTTTTGTGGTTCACCGATGAGTTCGATGCGGGCGTCGGTGGGGACCTGGGTGCCGGGTTTGGAGAGTTTTTGGCCGTTGACGAGGACGTTTCCGGCGAGGAGGAGGGCTTGGGCGCGTTCGCGGGAAGGGGCTAGGCCGCGTTCGAAGATTAGGACGTCGAGACGGGTTTTGGGTTTCGCGGGAGACTTCATGTTATTCGGAGAACGCAGAATAGCATGCGACGGAGTCGCAGCAATCGAAGAGAGGTCCTTCGTCGCTGCGCTCCTCTGGATGACGGCCAAAGGCGGTACAGCGGCTCGGTTGGAATGCGGCGGCGCGTCGCGCTGCGCTTAGGCGCGGCGGGCTACCAAGAATTGGGCTAGTTGTTTGAGGTGGTCGGCGCGGGGGCCGTAGAATTCCAATTCTTTTAGGGCTTTGGCTTCCAGGTCGGCGGCGATGTCGCGGGAAACTTCCAGGCCGTGGAGGGCCGGGTAGGTTGCTTTGTTCTGGGCCTGGTCTTTGCCGGCGGTTTTGCCCAGGGCGGCGGAGGATTCTTCGACGTCGAGAATGTCGTCGACGACTTGAAAGGCCCAGCCGATATTTTCGCCGAAGTTCATGAGGCGGCCGAGATCGTTGCGATCGGCGCCGCCGGCGATGGCTCCGGCGACCACGGAGGCGCGAATCAGCGCGCCGGTTTTGGCCCGGTGAATATATTCGAGCATGCCTTTATCGCCAGGCTTGCCTTCGGCTTCGAGGTCGGCGACCTGGCCGCCGATCATGCCGCGGTCGGTGCCGGCGGCTTCGGCGATCATGGCGAGAATGGCGAGGCGGCGCTGTGGCTCGACCGGAGCCATGGCGAGAGTTTGAAACGCGAGAGTGAGCAGGGCATCGCCAGCCAGGATGGCCGCGGCTTCGCCGAAAACTTTGTGATTTGTGGGTTTGCCGCGGCGCAGATCGTCGTTGTCGAGCGCGGGAAGATCGTCGTGAATCAGCGAGTACGTGTGAATGAGTTCGAGCGCGCAGCCGACTTCGACGGCGCCGTCCGCTTGCGACGAAAAGATTCGCGCGGTTTCGAGGCAAAGTATCGGGCGAATGCGTTTGCCGCCGGCGAAGACGCTGTAGCGCATGGCGGTGTGGATGGAAACGGGCAGCGTGGTTTCGCGGGGGAGGATTTTCTCCAGCGCGGCCTCGACCAGCACGCGATCTCGTTCGAAGAATTCGGGAGCAGCCATGGTTAGCGCGACCTGCCTGGAGTCGAAGATGTGAGACGCGAAGATTGCGGGCGCTGGCGCTCAGGATTGGTCGTCATTCGCCTCAAAGGGTTCCGCGACAATTTTCCCATCCGCTTTCTTCAGCAGGATTTCGACCCGACCTTCCGCTTCTTCGAGTTGCTTTTGGCATTCGCGCGAAAGCTTGACGCCTTCTTCGAAGAGCTTCATGGCTTCGTCGAGCGAGAGGTCGGCGCTTTCGAGGCGCTTGACCACTTCTTCCAGGCGCGCGAGCGATTTTTCGAAGTCGCCTTTCCTGGGCGGCTCGGCGGCGGGCGCGGGCGCTTTGTTTGGTACCGGACTCATTCGGCCTCGATGGGCGCGGTGGCGCGCTCGTGAAATCTTTCCTTAGTGTAACGGTCATCGGGATTCTAGCGCGATGAGATTATTGCGGCAATGGGGCGATCTGGTTCGCGATGAGCTATTGCTCGAACGCGTTGGACTATGCAAAATTCCGGGATGGCCCACGAACGTACGAATTCCTACCTGATTGACTCGGTGCGGGTATTTCACAATTACAAGAATCTGGCGGATCGTGCGATGGCGCAGGTTCCGGACGAGGCGCTGACGACAACGCTGGACGCGGAATCGAATTCGATCGCGCTGATCGTCAAACACATGTCCGGGAACATGCGTTCGCGGTGGACGGATTTTCTGACCACAGATGGCGAGAAGCCGGATCGCCATCGCGATACGGAATTCGAATCGCCGGCGATGACGCGGGCGGAGTTGAGCGCGCAATGGGAAGCGGGCTGGAAATGCATGTTCGACGCGCTGGCGGCGCTCTCGGACACCGACCTGGAACGCACGGTCGAGATTCGCAAGCAGCCACATTCGGTGATGCAGGCGATCAATCGCCAGTTGACGCACTATGCGTACCACGTCGGGCAAATCGTGTTTCTTTCGAAGCATTTCGCTGCTGCGAAGTGGACGACGCTGACGATGCCGCGGAAAAAGCCGCAGGTTTGATTTCTGGAATTCGCTGCGGCTGGTTTTCCCCATTTCGGTTACGGCTCTTGGTAAAATCAGCGCGATGGCTGCCTTGGTGGTCCTCTCCTCTGCTGCAGCGCGTCTGAGCTTCATTGGCTGGGCTGCGTTCGCCTGGACGCTGGGCTCGCCTACGCTCGCGGGTTCTCCGCAATGATCGCGCTACAACTCTTCGCTGTTCTCGCGCTGGTTTGTATCAACGCATTTTTCTCCGCTGCGGAATTTTCGCTGGTGGCGGTGCGCCAGTCGCGCATCCGGCAGCTCGTGGAGAAGGGCGACGCGCGCGCGAAAATCGTGGAACACCTGCTGAGCGATTTGTCGCGGGTCGTTTCCGGAGTGCAGGTGGGAATTACGTTGGCGAGTCTGTCGCTGGGGTATCTCGGGGAAGTGACGCTGGCGAAAGTGCTGAGCCCGTTGCTGCTGGCGATTCCGAGTCCGTGGGCGGCGATGGCGGCGCACACGATTGCGTTGGTGATGGCGTTTGGGCTGCTGACGATTTTGCAGGTGGTGCTGGGCGAACTGGTGCCGAAGAGTTTGAGCCTGGCGCGGGCCGAACGGGTGGCGCTGCTGACTGCGCGCCCGTTTCAGTGGTTTCTGAATACGTTTCGCTGGGCCATCGATTTGCTCGATCGTTTCGCGGAAAAAATCGTTCTGGCGCTGGGGGTGGTGGCGCCGCACAGCCACACTTTGGTGCGGTCCACGGAAGAGTTGCAAGTGATGGTGCAGCAGGCGCGGGACCGCGGATTGTTGCCGGCGACAGAAGTGAAATTTATTCAGGCGGCGATGGAATTGGGGCAGGTGCAGGTGCGCGAAGTGATGGTGCCGCGGCCGGATGTACATGCGCTGCCGGCCAGCGCGAATCTGGACGACACCATGACGATGTTCGCGACGACGCAGCGCTCGCGGATTCCAGTGTATGAAAATTCGCTCGATCAGATTTTGGGATTCGTGCACATCAAGGACATGATTTGGGTTTTGCTGGAGCGCTCGCGGCGCGCGGCGGATGGGCAGCCGTTGCCGGAGTTTCGCTTGCGGAGCGTTTTGCGCGACGTGCTGATTGTGCCGGAATCGAAGCCGGTGAGCGAATTACTCCTGGAATTCCGGTCGCGACGGACGGGGTTGGCGATGGTGGTGGATGAATTTGGCAGCATTTTGGGGCTGGCGACGTTGGAAGATATTTTGGAGCAGATGGTCGGTGAAATTCATGATGAGTTCGACGTGGTGGAGCGGCCGCTGAATTTGCCGGATGGCGGAATGATTTTTGACGCGGCGATCAAAATTCGGGAATTGGAGGCGCGGTACAACATCGTGGTGCCGGAGGATCCTTCGTACGAGACGATTGGGGGATTCGTGCTGAACCGGCTGGGATTTATTCCGCGGGGCGGGGAAAGTTTCGAGGCGGACGGATTTCGTTTTACGGTAATGGAAATGGATCACCGGCGGGTGTCGCGGGTGAAGATGAAGCCGCTGCGGGCTACCGGTGCTGCGGCGGTTGGTGCAGAGGATGCTTCGCGCGGCGAACAGGGTGGCGCGGAAGTGCGCGAAGGAAAACCTGCTGGAGCAAATGATTCGGCGGTGGCCGGCGCTGCTAAATTGCGTTCCGCAAAGGCTCCACGCTAGATGGCGCTGCTTCGCTACATCGGCCAGCGCATCCTGTATGCAATTCCAGCGTTGTGGTTGATCGTGACGATGGTTTTCATGCTGGCCCATATGGTGCCGGGCGATCCGGTGGCGCAGATGCTGGGCGAGGGCGCGCGGGTGGAGGATTTGCAACAACTGCGGCACGCGCTGGGGCTGGACCTGCCGCTGCTGACGCAATACGGGCGCTACATGGGAGGCGTGCTGCACGGAAATTTGGGCGAGTCGTTTCGATTTCAGCAGCCGGTGCTGAAGGTGGTGGCCTCGCATTATCCGGCGACGCTGGAGCTGGCGATTGTGGCGCTGCTGATTTGCGCGGCGATTGCGATTCCGGCGGGAGTTTTGGCGGCGCACCGGCGCGGCGAGCGAACGGATCATGCGGTGGGCGTGTTGACGCTGTTTGGACTTTCAATTCCGAATTTTGCGCTCGGGCCGATTTTGATCTTGGTTTTTTCGGTGATCCTGGGATGGCTACCAGTTTCGGGGCGCGGCGGGATTCTGCATCTGGTGCTGCCGGCGTTTACGCTGGGGGCGGCGCTGGCGGCGATTTTGACGCGGATGGTGCGCACGTCGGTGATCGAAGAGCTTTCGGCGGATTATATTCGGACGGCGCGGGCGAAAGGATTGACGGAGTCGGCGGTGTTGTTCCGGCACGCGTTTCGCAATGCGCTGATTCCGATCCTGACGATTTTAGGCTTGCAGTTTGGGACTTTGCTGGCCGGGACGATTGTTACTGAGTCGATATTCGCGTGGCCGGGGATTGGGCGGCTGGCGGTACAGGCGATTGGGGCGCGGGATTATCCACTGCTACAGGGCTGCATACTTTTGATCGCGGTTTCCTACGTCATCGTAAATTTGCTGACGGATTTTGTGTATGCGGCGGTCGATCCGCGGGTGCGCCTCGAATGATGAAAATTGCGCCGGAGGCGACACGGGAATTTCTGCGGCGGAGCGGGCCGGGGCGCGTCGGATTTGGACTGTCTTTGTTGCTGATGTTGGTGGCGCTGGCCGCGCCATGGATCGCGCCGTATAGTCCGACGGCGCAGGACTTGCCGGCGCGGTTGATGGGGCCGACGGCGCAGCATTGGATGGGGACCGACGAATTGGGGCGCGACATTCTGTCGCGGATTATTTTCGGGACCCGGGTGTCGATGCTGGTGAGTATTTGCGTGGTGTTCGGCGCGGGGATCATCGGGCTGACGATTGGGGCGGTGGCGGGTTATTTCGGCGGGTGGCTGGATCGGTTCGTGAACATCGTGCTGATCAATGCGTTTTTGTCGTTCCCGGGAATTTTGCTGGCGATTGCGTTTGCCGCGTTTCTCGGTCCGGGAATCAGCAAGGTGATTCTGGCGCTGGTCGTGACGGGTTGGGCGGGGTATGCGCGGCTGGCGCGGGCGCAAATCTTGCAGGCGAAAGAAATGGAGTATGTACTGGCGGCGCGGTCGTTGGGCGCGACGCACGCGCGGATTTTGATCCGGCATCTGTTGCCGAATATTTTGCAGCCGGTCTTGGTGCAGGCCACGATCGCGATGGCCGGGGCGATTCTGGCGGAGTCGACCTTAAGCTTTTTGGGTGTGGGAGTCTTGGCGCCGATGCCGAGTTGGGGCGCGATGTTAAATGACGCGCGGGGGCATTTGTTCGATGCGCCGCATTTGGTGATTTTTCCGGCGCTGGCGGTGATGATGGCGGTGCTGGCGTTCAATCTTCTGGGGGATGCGCTGCGGGATTGGCTGGACCCGCGGATGCGGTCGCATTTGATTGTGGCTTCGTTGATGCGGTAGGGCGTGGTTTAGTTTGAATGCTTGCTGAGGTTTGCATCAAGGAGAGATCCCTCGTCGTCGCACAAAACGCGCGCCTCGCTCGGGATGACCACGGGAACCGAAGAGAGAGGCAAAGGCAACAGCAAAGGCAAAGGCGCCCACCCTTCGCAAAGAGCGCGAAGGATGGGGCACCCGTAAAGGCAAAAGCAAAGGGTGCCCGGCTAGGGCCGGCCGCTACAGGTGGTGTGGGCGGCGTCGTGGTGAAGTGGTTTTGGGCCGCGCAACATTGGAGGGGGTGAGATTCTTCGCTGTGCTCAGAATGACGACGCTACGGTTGCAGCTAATGGCCGAGGGCAGGCGAGGGCTATTCGATTTGGACGATGACTTCGGCGCCGCGGCCGATTCCGAGGACGCGGGAGGCGTTGCCTTTGTTGACGCATAGCTCGAGATAGCCGCTGGAGCCGGTTACGGCGAAGGGTTCGTTGGGGGTGCCGGACGCGAAGGTGGGGAGGAGTTTTCTGATTTCGGTTTTTCCGGCGCGGATGGTGAATTTCGCGTCGGGGACGACCAGCGCGGGGAAGTCGGCGATTTTCAGGTTGGTCATTAGGTTGCCGAAGGTGTCGACTTTGAGCACGATGCATTTGAAGGCGGTGCCATCGACTTTCGGTTTGGGGATGCTGAAGCGGGTGAAATCTTCGATGGGGTCGCCGAACGCGGCGGTTTGCCAGGACTTGGAGAGCCAGGCGGCGCACGGCGCGAAAATGTCGCGACCGTGGAACGTGCTGCTGACCGGATTGCGGAAATAATGTTCGGAGGTGATGTTCCAGACGTAGAGCGCTTCGGTCTGGTCGTAGACTCCGGAGAGCACGCCATTATCGGGCGCGACAAAATAGTGCTGGTCGCTGGCAACGAGAATGGGACGGCGCGCTGTGCCGACGCCGGGATCGACCACGACGAGGTGGATGGTTTTCGGCGGGAAATACGAATAGGCCTGAGCGATGGTGACGGCGCCGTCAAGAATATCGTGAGCGAGGACGTGATGGGTGATGTCGACGATGTTGACTTCGGGATTGATGCTGAGAATCACGCCCTTCATTACGCCGACCAGGTGATCGCCGGTGCCGTAGTCCGTCGTCAAAGTGATGATTGGGCGCGCCAAGTTTTCCCCCGATGAAGTTTTGCGACGTGCCCGCGTGAAGCGCGAGACGCGCCATGCCATTCGACGCTAACCAAGGCTCGGAAGAGAGTCAAGATAACGTCGAGAGAAGCGTGCTTCATGGTTACGCAGCGGCGGCGCGGGTACATTTCAACGTGAAGCACGCCCCCGCGGCCCTGGTGGTGGCGTGCGACACGCCTTTCCTTGACCCCTTTTGCGGTGGCCGTTAAGCTGGATTTAGCGGGTTTGGCTATGAGCATCTACCTCGATTACAACTCGACGACACCGGTGGACCCTCGGGTGCTGGCGGCGATGCTGCCGTATTTGGCGGAGAATTTCGGCAACGCCAATTCGATTCATTCGTCGGGGCAGCGGGCGCGGGCGGCAGTGGACGCGGCGAGGCAAGCGGTAGCGGAGTTGCTGGGTGCGAAGGCGGCGGAAATTGTTTTCACCTGCGGCGGGACGGAAGCGGACAATCTGGCGATTTTCGGCATCGTGAATCCGTGCGACCAGCCGCGCAAACATGTGGTGACCACGGCGATCGAGCATCATGCGGTGTTGAATACGGCGCAGGCGCTGGAGAAGCAGGGCGTCGACGTCACGTATGTACCGGTCAGCCGCGAGGGAATTGTCGACCCCGAAGATCTCCGCGAAGCGATCCGCCCGGAGACGGTGCTGCTCAGCGTGATGCTGGCGAATAACGAGATTGGCACAATCCAGCCGATCGAAGAAATTGGGCGGATCGCGGCGGAGGAAGATGTGTATTTCCACTGCGACGCGGTGCAGGCGGCGGGGAAGATGGCGATCGATGTGCGAAAACTCGGCGTCGATTTGCTTTCGATTTCCGGGCACAAGCTGTACGCGCCGAAGGGCGTGGGCGCGTTGTTCGTGAAGGCCGGAACCGAGCTGGGGCCGATGTTTTTTGGCGGGCATCACGAGCGGGACCGGCGCCCGGGGACGGAGAACGTGCCGGGGATCGTGGGCTTGGGAAAAGCCGCGCAACTCGCGATGGAAAATCTGGATGCGGACGCGGCGCGGCTGGCTGCGCTGCGCGACCGGTTTGAAAATGCGCTGTTGACGCTTCCCGGCGTGCGAGTGAATGGCAGCGTGCGCGGGCGCGCACCGAATACTTCGAATCTTTCGTTCGAAGCCGCTGGCGGAGAAGCGCTGGTGATCGCGCTGGACCTGCAGGGCGTGATGTGTTCTTCGGGCGCGGCGTGTTCTTCGGGCGCGGTGGAACCGTCGCACGTGCTGACCGCGATTGGGCTGACGCCGGACCAGGCGCGATCGAGTTTGCGTTTCAGCCTGGGGCGGCCGACGACGGAGCAAGAGATCGACGAAGCGATCCGCATAATTCCTCCGGTGGTGGAGCGCTTGCGCGCGCTTTCTCCTCTGAACGTGGGCGCATCCGCGGTACGATAGAAGTAGACACCGATAAAAATGTCCACGTTGACCCAATTCGAAGCCCGAAGTGCGGGCCAGCCGGTATCGACGACGAATACCGTGGCCGTGGCGATGAGCGGAGGTGTGGACAGTTCGACCGTCGCGGCGCTTTTGCATCACCGCAGCCAGACGATTGTCGGGTTGACCATGCAGCTGTGGAACCAGCGTCGGTTACCGGAATTGCAGAATGTGGGCGGCCCGGCGCAGCACCGCTGCTGTTCGCATGACGATGTGTACGATGCGCGGCGGGTGGCGGAGCATCTGAATATTCCGTTTTACGTGGTGAACTTCGAGCGCGAGTTCGAATTGAACGTGATCAAACCGTTCGTGAACGATTATCTGGAAGGGCGCACGCCGATTCCGTGCACGATGTGCAACAACCACGTGAAGTTCGATCAATTGCTGGTGACCGCGCGGCAGATTGGGGCTGAACGGATCGCCACCGGGCATTACGCGCGGGTGCGGCACAACGCGGAGACCGGGCGTTACGAATTGCTGCGCGCCGTGGATGAGTCCAAGGATCAGACTTATTTTTTGTTCGGGCTGACGCAGGAGCAACTGGCGCGGACGGATTTTCCGTTGGGCGAGCTTTCGAAGGTGGAAGTGCGGGATATCGCCCATGAGCTGCAGGTGCCGGTGGCGGACAAGCCGGAGAGCCAGGAAATTTGTTTCGTGCCGACCGGGAATTACGTCAAGTTCATCGAAGGATATTTGAAGGAGCAGGGGAGCGCGCTGCCGGAAGAGCCGGGGGACATTGTTACGGTGGATGGGAAAGTTCTGGGGCGGCATAACGGTTTGCATCACTACACGGTGGGGCAGCGGAAGGGTTTGGGAATTTCGACGGCCTTGCCGATGTATGTGGTGGCGCTGGACCGCGCGCGGAATCGATTGGTGATTGGCGAAGACAAGGAATTGCGGACGACGACGTTTGAAGTGCGGAATGTGAATTGGATTCCGTTCGCGGCACCGGATGGGCCGATCCAGGCGGCGGTGCGGATTCGGAATCGGCATGAGCCGGCGCCGGCGGAGGTTGTGGCGATTGGGGCGGCCGAGGCGCGGGTCACGTTTCAGGAAGCGCAGCGGGCGATTACTCCGGGGCAGGCGGCGGTGTTTTACGACGGGGAGCGAGTTTTGGGCGGTGGGTGGATTCGGTAGCGGCGCTGCGTTTTGACGCGCGTCGGAAAGAAGTGGAGATCGAAGAGAGGTCCTTCGTCGCTGCGCTCCTCTGGATGACGGCCAACTGCGGGTGGGTGTCACGAACACACTTCAGTAATCTGGCTTCAGTGAAACTTCAGGAACAAACCTCGGCAGTCACTGCGGCAAGCTCACTTCGGCAGGCGCCGCGGGAAAAACGCTTCAGCGGGAAATGATTTCAGATGAAGAGTTCTTCGTCTTGGGAGGCGGCTTCGGATTCAGGGATGCCGCCTTGGTGGCGGCGCAACATGTCGAGGCCTACTTTTATGCCTTTCATTACGGCGGAGGCTTGGCGGATGGGGCCCCAGAGGGTGCTGCGGAATTTGGAGCCGGCTTCGTCGACGACTTCCATCGCGCCGGTTAGGATTTGATCGGCGCGGATGACCTGGATTTGCAGGCGCTCGATGGTGTCGGTGAAGACGCGGTCGATTTTCTGGGCCTGGCTGCGCGCGATGCGGGTAATTTCGGCGGTGTCGCCCATGACGCTGGAGATGCGGCCTTCGGAATCTTCCAGGATGCGGTTGGTGCGGCTGAGGATCGGATCGATGCGGCCTTGCAGGTCGGTCGAGAGGCGCGTGAAATGCTCCAGGGATTTTTTGACCTGCAGCATCATGGCCACCATGACCGCCATCTGCATGACGATGGCGATGGCCGCGATCACGATAAAGGCTTCGACCCAACCGGACATAGCGCTCCTGAGTTACGTGCGATGTTTAGGTGCAGACGCGCGAACGCGAACGATTACGACGCGCGCGATTCGCGTTTGTAAGTATCCTTGCCGGCTTCCACCGCGGTGGAAATCGCATCCTTCTGGCGATCCATGATTTCCTTGCTGCGTTCGAGCAGGTCTTCGGCGCGTTCGCGAAGTTCGCGAGCTTTGCGCTGGGCGTAGTCCCGGCCTTCGTCGGCTTTGCCGGAGAGATATTCGCGGGTGTCTTCGCCAGACTTCGGCGCGAACAGCAGTCCCACCAGAGCGCCGATACCTAGACCTACCAAGAAGACGCTAACTTTCGATCCACCATTATCTTCAGACATGTTTGACCTCCAGAAGTGACCTTAGTATAGGCTCCGCCAGCGCGGCAAGCAATGCGGGAATCAGGTAGCGTCTCCGTTTGAATTTCCGCTGGTGACTCCAAATCGGACCTTACGCATCGGAACACGTCGGCGCAATTGGACGTCGGGCGAGCCGCGCAATTAAGCCGGAACGTACGTCAGCAGAATCAGATCCTCGGCGATGAGATCGGTGGCCACCAGGTGGAGCGGCGGCCGGGGGCCGGCGAAGAATGGCTTGCCGCTGCCCAGCACGACGGGACGGAGGTAGAGTCGATACTCATCGATAAGACCGGCGTCGCTCAGGCTTCGCGCCAGGACTGGGCCGCCAACGTCAAACTCGCCCGCCCGTTCAGCCTTCAGCTTGCGTATCGCCGTCTCAAAGTCCCCCGCGACCAGCGCGGCGTTGGGGCCAACTGACTTGAGCGAACGCGACACGACCCACTTCGGCTGGCTCCGCCACGCCGCCGCGAACTCGTGATCCTCCGCGTCCCAGTCGGGAAGGTCTACGTCCCAATAACGCATGATCTCGTACAGGCCGCGACCGTAGATGCAGCCCGTCAGGCCGCGCATATGGTCGACGAAGTGACGAAAGGCCGCGGGCGCAGGCGGCCCCAACTTCATGTGATCGACGTAGCCATCCAGAGACTGGCCCATTCCGAAGACAAGTTTCGCCATGCTGAAAAACCTCCGTCGCAAGGCTTTTCAAAATAGCATAGGCCGTAGTTGCGTGGAAGCGAGGATGGCCACAATCTGCGCGGCGCTCGGCGAGCGTGACCAGTAACTACACTTTCCCCAAAAGCCGAGATTCAAACTGAGACCCTACTGAAAATCACCCGAGCGAATTGGTTTGGGGATCACTGGATTGCGGCGATTTTATTTCGTGCAAGGCGTCGTACACACGCTGGGCTTGCGCGCGGGGAACTTCGGCGGCGATGTCGTCGACGCTAAGCTCTTTCAGGCGAGTGACGCTGCCGAAGCGGCGCAGGAGTTTCTGCGCGGTGCGGTTGCCCACTCCGGCGATTTCGGTGAGTGAAGTGCGGAGGCGGACTTTGGCGCGGCGCTGGCGATGGAAGGTGACGGCGAAGCGATGAGTTTCGTCGCGAATCTGCTGGATCAGATGCAGCACGGGCGAATGATGGTCGAGGACCACAGGCTCATCTTCACGACCGAGAATGTAGAGAATCTCTTCTTTCTTGGCGATGCTGGCCATCGGTTGATTGATGATGGCGAGTTTGTCGAGGGCTTTGGCGGCGGCGTGGAGCTGGCCGATGCCGCCATCGATCAGGATCAGGCTGGGGAAGGGCTCGTTTTCGGCTTGCAGGCGGCGGTAGCGGCGTTCGACGGCTTCCTGCATGCTGGCAAAATCGTCGCGCAGAATTCCCGCCGATTTTTCGGCGCCTTCGGGCATGGCTTCACCGCGAATGATGAATTTGCGGTAATCGGATTTTTTCATTTTGCCGGCTTCCCAGACGACCATGGAGGCGACGGTTTCGGAGCCTTGAATGTGTGAGATGTCGAAGGACTCGATGCGTTTGGGCGGTTCAGGCAGACCCAGGGCCGCTTCGAGGGCTTCGACGATGGCATCTTTGCTGGGCGTGGAAATGCGGAAGCGGGTGATGAACGATTGCTGCGCATTTTTTTCGACCAATTCGAGGAAGGCGTGCTTCTGGCCGCGCTGCGGATTCAGGATTTCGACTTTGTGTCCGGCTTTTTCGGTGAGGACTTCTTCGAGCAGATTGCAATCGTCGAAATCGAAAGGCGTGTGGATGTAGCGCGGAATATATTCGGCGTCGAGGTAGAGCTGCTTCAGCAGCGACGGGAGGAATTCGGCGGCGTCGAATTCGTCGAGATTTTCCCAGTAGAAATCGCGGCGGTCGACGACGCGGCCGCCGCGGATGTGGAACAGGTTGACGGCGACCTGCGGCGGCTCGCCGTACCAGCCGAGCACGTCGGTATCGTCGCCGGCAGCGGCGGCGATTTTCTGGCGTTCCTCCATTTCGGTGATGGTGCGGAGCAGGTCGCGGTAGGTGGCGGCCTCTTCGAACTTTTCGTTTTCGGACGCGGCGTGCATGCGGATTTCGAGGCTGTGGGTCAGGTCGCTGCGCCGGCCTTCGAGGAACATGCGCACATCGTGAGCGGCTTCGGCGTAGCGTTCGTCAGTGACCAGGCCGGCGACGCAGGGGCCGAGGCAGCGGTGAATGTAGTACTGCAGGCAGGGGCGCGGATGCGTGCGGGTGAGGTCCACGGTGCAGGACGGGACCAGAAAATGTTTGTGGATCAGGTGGACCATTTGATACGCGAGGCGCGCTGGGAAATAGGGGCCGAAATACATCGAGCCGTCTTTGGCCAGGCGGCGGGTGACGTAGACGCGCGGGAATTTCTCGAAGGCGGTGTAGCGGATGTACGGGTAGGTTTTGTCGTCGCGCAGGAGGATATTGAATTTCGGTTTATATTGCTTGATGAGATTGTTTTCTAAGGCCAAGGCTTCTTTTTGGTTGTCGACGACGATGTAGTCGACATCGACGGCTTCACGGACCAGTGAGCCGGTCTTGGCGTTGACCCAATTCGATTCGAGGAAATAGGAGCGGACGCGGCTGCGCAGGGAATTGGCTTTGCCGACGTAAAGAATTTTTTCGGTGGCGTCTTTGAAGAGATACACCCCGGGCTGGGTGGGGAGTTGCGCGACTTTTTCGCGGAGATCCATGGGGGCGAGTTACAATGATGCTGGTGCCAGCGATTTGGCGATGGCTGGTCGAGAGACAACTCAATCATAGCAAACGCTATCTAAACGCAACTAGACGTACCAATGTCACGGCCTACAGCAAACGACAAAACTTTTAGTGGTTCGCGGAGTTTCGCGGGGTTGGCGCTCGCGATACTGTTCGCGACGTGCGGTTTGGCGAGCTTTGCGCAATCGCAGCCGCCGGCGCAGCAGCCTGCTCAACCGTCGGATCAACAGTCAGGCCAGCAACCGGACCAGCAATCCGGCCCCATGCCTCCGCGACCGGCGAAGGGTGTGCCGGCGGACGATCCTAGCCAGGAATCCAGCTCAAAAAGGGATCCGGTTCCGGATTCGTCAGCGGATGCGAAGGCGGCGAAAAAGGATCCGGTTCCGGGCAGCGCGACCGACCAGCCGAAATCGAAGGGCGCGAAACCGGGAGTCTTGCCGCCGGAAGACGATCCGGCGTGGGATCCGTTTCACGCGCAGCAGGATGTGGACGTGGGCGAATTTTATCTGCACAAGGGCGATCTGGACGCGGCGATTACGCGATTTGAGGATGCGGTGAAACTGCGGGCGAATTTTGCCAAACCGCGATTGCTGCTGGCCGAGACGTACGAGAAGAAAGGCGACAAAGAGGAAGCCCTGCGCTATTACAAAGAATACTTGCAGGTGCTGCCCGGCGCGCCGGACGCGAAAAAAGTAAAAGAGAAAATCGAAAAGCTATCGGCGTCAAAGAAATAGCGAAATAACGGCGTCGCGTTTTCCCCTCTGCGCCGGCCTACCGAGAAAGAATCTAACGAGTGGAAAAGCGATCTAGAAATTTCATCGCTTTGGCGTAGTCCGCGTATTTCTTTTCTTCGCGGCGGAATTCCGGGGAATGGGATTTGCGGCGGCAACGTTCGAAGCGCATGGGATGTTTGACGTGCAGCATTTCGTGGTACATCACGTATTCGACGACGTAGGGCGGGACCGTTTCGCGGTCGAGCTGTTTGTTGATGACGATCTGCTGCAGGGCGGGATCGAAGCAGCCCAGCAGTCCGCGCCACACTTTTTTACTCCATCCAATGGTTGGCTTGATCAAAGCGTTTTCAAAATAGCGGTGATTCAGGGTGTCGAACAGCGCGTCGAGGTCGTGGTGTACGCCGACGGGGCGATGTTCGGTGCGCCGGGCGCGGGCCTGACGCTGGGTGAGCAGGCGCGCGCGAGTGGTGCCGGCGTAGGAATATTCGCGGTAGGCGTGCAGCAGATCTTTGGGCGGCTTGCGGCGATAGAGTTTGCCGAGCAGAATCGCGGCGGCAGCTTCGACCACGGTGTTGGGCGCGTCGTCCAGGGCGTCAGAGAGGCGGACGTAGGCGGTGTCCTCGCGCAGACGAATGGTATGAGTGAAATCCGTGTAGGGATGAAACTCGACGACAAAGGCGGGCGGGCGGCCCTGGCAGCCGAGGCGCGTGTAGATGCGCTGAAAAAGAATATCTCCGCCGGGAACGGGTTTGCGCACGCGACGCAGGGTCACGAAGGTTTTCTCCGCACCGGAGCAGGCGTCACATCTTTCGCGGCTTTGTCGGCATCGGCCAGGGCGTCCTTGGTGCCCTCGATCGCGTCCTGCAGAGTTTCTTTGTAGGTGTCGTACTCGGGGCCGGGGCTGCTGTCCATCTTCTGCAGGATTTCCAGGAATTCTTTGCCCTTGGTCTGCATGAGTTTGAGCGGCACGCGGATGTCGATTTGTTTTTCCTGGGCGAGCGCGATTTGATCCGCGGCGTCGTCCATGCAGCCGGCATAGGCGTTGAGCAGGGAATTGAGAATTTCGGTGCGGCGTCCTTCGGGCGCAGTGCGGTTCAGTTCGTACTGGAATTTCTTCAGGCGATCGTCGGCGAAAAGTACGAACAGCCGAATGCGATCCGGCGGCAACGGGGCGTCGCGGATTTTGTCCGCCTCGCCCTCACTCAGATAATCCTTTTTTTCATTTTGGGCGTGTGTGGCGGGAGCGAACGCAGTGGCGCCGATGAAGATGGCGAGCAGCGAAAGGAACAAGATTTGAAGGCGCATGATTGCCTCCTTAACTTTTTGGCGCGGACTGAGCCGGCGGTTCATCGGGCCGATGCGGGAACAGTTCGCGAATCAATTGCTTTTCGAGTACCTCGAGCCGGTCCCGAACCGCGAGAAACGGCTTTTGATCGTCGCCGGACAATTCGATGAGGATGTTATTCATCCGGCGCAGGGAGCCACGAACCGACATTTCGAGCTGCTTGTATCCTTCCGGGTGCTTTTCGGCGTCCTTGTCCCGGGCGTCAAGCGCCTTGGCGGCAGAATCGGCTTCGTCGGCGAGCTGATCGGCGATTGGCGAGGCTTCGTTTAGCTTCCCGGCGCCGATCAGATCCTGAATTTCGCGAAACTCCGAGTCAGAAAGTTTGGTGAGCAGCTTGGCCTTGTGCACTGCATCGGTTTCGGCGGAAAAGCGGGCGCGCAGTTCGGCGGTGTGGTCCTGGGCGAAAAAAGAACCGCTCAGCAGCGCCGCCGAGAGAGCCAAGCCCGAAAATCGAAACCACCAAGACAAAGATGCTACCTCTTTTTATTTTTTAACTCCCGCTCCAGGGTACGGGCGCGAGCGGTCGCTTCAAAATACATGTCGCTGGTCTCGTCTTTGTTCAACTGCAAAAATTTCTGGTACGCCGCTAACGCCTGCGGCACTTGACCGAGTCTATCGTAACAAGTTGCGCGAATGAACCAGCTTCCGAAGGGAAGTTCTTCGTGCTGCGCCAGGATATCGAGGCCGGAAAGGGCCGCGCCGTAGTTTTTACTAAGATACTCGGCGGCGACGAGGTCGTTGAGCAGGTCGAGCGACGGGTTAGCTTTCATGGCCGCGGTCAGCTGCTGCACGGCGTTGGGATAATCCCTCTTTTCGAGATAGGCGTGGCCCAGCTGGGCTTGGAGATTTGGATCCTGCGGAGCAAGAACGATGGCTTTTTGCAGGACCGGGAGCAGGTCGCTGAATTGTTTTTTCTGGTACAGGATGTTCGCACGCAATTTCAAAGCAGGGAGGGCTTCGGGCTGGCCATTTGCAGCGCGATCAAGTTCGGCTAGGGCATCGTCCAGTTTGCCAGCGTCGAAGAGCAGGGAGGCGCGTTCCACCTGCGCGGCGTGATCGGCGGGCGCGGTCTTAAGATACACCTCGAATTCCTGAGCCGCCGCGTTGGATTTCTTTTGGGCGGCGAGGCTTTTCGCCAGGCCCAGCCGGGAGGGAAGCGAATCGTTTTTCAATACGAGCGCGGCGCGGAATTCGGGCTCGGCTTCCGCGGGATGGCCAGAATTCAGCAGCGTGCGTCCCAACGCGAAGTGAGTTTCGAAATCTTTGTCGTCAAGTTTTTCGGCGGCGCGATATTGCTCGACCGCTTGGGCGGGTTGGTTGCTGCGCTCGTAGGCCACGCCCAGGGCGAATCTGGCGCGCTGCTGATTGGGCAAAAGCTCGGTGGCTTTCTGCAGCGGTGCAATGGCCGCGCCGGGATCCGAATCCATCAGGGCCAGACCCAGGTTCAGATGAGCCTCGGACATCTTGGGATTGAGCTCGATGGCCTTCTGATACTGAAGTTTGGCGTCGTCGAGTTTCTGCATCGCGGTGTAGGCATAGCCCAGCTGAAAATGAACCGCGGCATCCTCTGGCTTTTTTTCGAGGTAGGACTCGTAATCCTTCGCCGCGGTGGCGTAATCCTTGGCGTCCAGCGCGGTCTGGGCTTCAGCCAAGAAATTATTCAGGGCGACCGCTTCGGGATCCTGCGGAATTCGCGTGTGAGAAGAACCGACCACCTGGGCGCTCGCGGCGTTCGCAGCAGCCATAGAAGCGATCAGCAGCGCGGCCGCAGCGAAGGGTTTCGAGCTGGCGTTCATTCGACCGTGGAAGTATCGGGATTTGGTACGGAATTTGCTTTCAGCGGCACAGACGAAACGCCGTGATTCCCGCCGTTGCGGCTGTTCAAGGATTTGGCCAGAAATTTTCCGGTGTGCGATTGCGAATTGCGCGCGACCTGCTCCGGTGTGCCCACGGCTACAATGCGCCCACCTTCGTCGCCACCTTCGGGACCCATATCGATCATCCAATCCGCGGATTTAATCACGTCCAGGTTGTGTTCGATGATCAGCACGGAAGCGCCGCCGTCAATCAATTTTCGGAACGCGGTCAGGAGTTTCTGAATATCGTCAAAGTGTAAGCCGGTGGTCGGCTCATCGAAGATATAGAGAATCCCGTTGTTGTCCTGACGGGTAAGATGCGCCGCCAGCTTGAGGCGTTGTGCTTCGCCGCCGGAAAGAGTGGTGCCGGACTGACCCAGGCGGAGATAGCTGAGGCCGACTTCCTCCAGGACGCGGAGCTTGGCGGTGACTTTGGGGTTGGGCGCGAAGAAACTGAGCGCTTCGCGGACGGTCATCTGCAGGACTTCGTGAATGTTCTTTTCCTTGTAGTGCACGTCGAGGACGCTGCTCTTATAGCGGGTGCCGCGACATTCTTCGCAGACCAGTTCGACGTCGGCCAGGAAACGCATTTCGACCGTGACAGTGCCGTCGCCCTGGCAGGCTTCGCAGCGGCCGCCGGGAATGTTGAAAGAAAAATGGCCGGGAGTGAATCCGCGTTTTTTGGCTTCGGGCGTGGAGGCGAAGACTTCGCGGATGCAGTCGAAAGCTTTCAAATACGTCGCCGGATTGGAGCGCGGCGTCCGGCCGATGGGCGTCTGGTCGACCATTTCCACGGCGCTGATGGAATTGTCGCCTTCCAGGCGGTCACAGAATTCGCGCCAATTGCCGCCGGTGCGGCGGGCCTGCAGCGCTTTGTAGAGAACGTCATACACCAGCGTGGATTTGCCGGAGCCGGAGACGCCGGTGACCGCGACGAGCAGGCCCAGCGGAATCATGACGTCGAGGCCTTTGATGTTGTGGCTGTGCGCGCCGAAAATCTTGACGAATTTTCCCTGGGGCTTGCGGCGGCGGGGCGGGACCAGGATTTTCAATTCGCCGCGGAGGTAGCGTCCGGTGAGCGAGTGCGGGTCCTTCAACATTTGGTCGCGCGTGCCGGCGAAAATTAATTTGCCGCCGTGTTCGCCGGCGCCGGGACCAAGGTCCATGACGTAGTCCGCGGCCATGATGGTGTCGGGGTCGTGTTCGACGACGAGGAGCGTGTTGCCGAGATCGCGCAGGCCTTTGAGGATTTCGATCAAGCGGTTGGTATCGCGCGGGTGCAGGCCAATGGACGGCTCGTCGAGGACGTAGAGCGCGCCGACCAGGCGGGAGCTGAGCGAAGTGGCAAGCTGGATGCGCTGGGTCTCACCGCCGGAAAGCGTGGAGGTGAGACGGTCGAGCGAAAGGTAATCGAGCCCGACTTCGTCGAGGAAGCGCAGGCGCTGCTGAATTTCTTCCAGGATTTTTTCGGCGATCGCGGCTTCGAGTTCGGTGAGTTTCAGTCCGTCGAAGAAGGGCCGCGCTTCCTTCACGGTCATCTGACAGACTGCGGTGATGGAGCGTCCGGCGACTTTCACGGCGCGGGCTTCGGGGCGCAGGCGGGTGCCGTTGCAGTCGGGGCAAGTGGCGTAACCGCGGTAGCGGCTGAGAAAAACGCGGACGTGCAGTTTGTATTTTTTGCGCTCGAGCCAGTTGAAAAAACCTTTGACGCCTTCGTAGCCTTCTTTTTTGTCGCCGTCGAGAATGGCGTTGCGCTGGGTGATGGTCAGGTCGCGGTAGGCGACGTCAACGGGAATCCCCTTGGTGCGTGCGAATTTGCGCATTTCGATGGCCAGCTGGCGGTAGCGCGGCTTAGTCCACGGTTCGATCGCGCCATCGGCGAGCGATTTGCTTTTGTCGGGGATGACGCGGTCGAGATCGAAATCGATGGTGTTGCCGAAACCCTGGCAGCGCGGGCAGGCGCCGTACGGATTGTTGAAAGAAAACAGGCGCGGCTCAGGCTCCTGGTAGATCGAGCCGCATTTTTTGCATTCGAAGCGCTCGTTGAAAACCATGCGCTCCGGTTTTTCGTCTGGAGCATCCGGAACGAATTCCAGGATGGCTTCGCCGCGGCCTTCGCGGTAGCAAATTTCGATGGAGTCCATCAGGCGCGAGCGGACTTCTGGCGAGAGCGCGAGACGGTCGACCAGCACATAAACCGGCTTGGTGAAATTCACGTCGAGCAAATCTTCAGGCGTGGCGAATTCGAAAACACGGCCGGATTGGTAGAGGCGATTGAAGCCGCGCTTGCGCAGGCTGATCAGCGATTCGCGGACGGCGTCTTGCGTCAGGCGAATTGGTTTGCGGGCGCGCGGGGCGTTGGGAGCGTTAGTTGCGTCGGCCGGTGCTGGGTCCGGCGAAAGTTTTAATTCATAAAGTACGTAAAACCGGCGGCCCTCGGGAAGCGCCAGAACTTTCGCGGCAATTTCGTCGAGGGTGTCTTTGCGGACTTCTTCGCCGCAACGCAGGCAGAAAGTGCGGCCGATGCGGGCGAAAAGCAGCCGCAAATAATCGTAAATTTCAGTGGCGGTGGCGACGGTCGAACGCGGGTTGCGCGTGGAATTCTTCTGGCGAATGGCGATGGCCGGAGCAATGCCGGTGATTTCATCAACGTCGGGTTTTTCGATGCGTTCGAGGAACTGGCGGGCGTAGGCCGAAAGGGATTCGATGTAACGGCGCTGGCCTTCGGCGTAAAGAGTGTCGAAGGCCAGGCTGGATTTGCCCGAGCCCGAAACGCCGCTGACCACGGTGATGGCGCTGTGCGGGATGACGAAATCGATGTTCTTGAGATTGTGGACGCGGGCGCCGCGGACCCGGATTTCCTCGATGTCACCCGGAATGACTTTGGCAGGGGCGTTGGGCACAGCTTGGTCCGCGACTGGCTTCTCTGTGGGTTCCGTCGGCATGTGTCTAAACCAAAAATTATACCTCCGAGTGGGGCGGCGAGCAAATTGGCGAGAACGGCCGGGATTTTTCGGTTGCGGTACAATCGGGCTGATTGCCGGCTTTTGACGCGAGGGGCGCGTGAGCGAAACGGTCAAATATTTTGAGCGGATCATCTGGATCGTCTTGGACAGCGTGGGGATTGGGGAACTGCCCGATGCGGCGGAATACGGCGACGTGGGGCGGGACACGCTGGGGCATATTGCGCGGTCGCGGCCGCTGAAGATTCCGAATCTGGTGCGGCTGGGCCTCGCGNATATCAAACCGTTGGAATATTTGACGCCGGCCGCGGAGGCTTTGGGGTCGTATGGCAAGGGCGCTACGCGTTCGCCAGGGAAGGACACGACGACGGGGCACTGGGAGATGGCGGGGATCTGGCTGGACCAGGCGTTTCCGGTGTATCCCGGCGGATTTCCGAAGGCGTTGATCGCGGAATTTGAGAACCAGATTGGGCGGCGGACGCTGGGGAACAAGCCGGCGTCGGGAACGGAGATTCTGAAGGAACTGGGCGACGAACACGTGCGGACTGGGTTTCCGATTGTGTACACGTCGGGCGACAGCGTGTTTCAGATTGCGGCACATGAAGACGTGATTCCGGTGCCGGAGCTGTATCGCATGTGCGAGATCGCGCGGAAATTGCTGGACGGGCCGAATCGCGTGGGGCGGGTGATTGCGCGGCCGTTCGCGGGCGCGAACGGAGATTACCGGAGGACCGAGCGGCGGCACGATTATGCGGTGGAACCGCCGCGGCCGATGCTGCTGGACGTGCTGGCGGACAAGAAGGTGCCGGTGTTCGGCATCGGAAAGATTCACGATATTTACAACGCGCGCGGCGTGGATGATTACGTAACGACGAAAAATAATGCGGATGGCATGGCGAAATTGCGGGAGGCGCTGAAGTCGCGGACCCGCGGGCTGATTTTTGTGAATTTGGTGGATTTCGACATGCTGTACGGGCATCGCAAGGACGTGGAAGGTTTTGCGCGATCGCTGGAGGAATTCGACGAGCTGCTGGGCCCGCTGCTGGAGGAATTGCAGACTACGGATTTACTGTTGCTGACAGCGGATCATGGGTGCGATCCGGACCCGGTGAATCCGACGACGGATCATTCGCGGGAATACGTGCCGATTGTGGCGTACAGTCCCGGCGACGCGGACGGAACGAATTTGGGGATACGCGAGACCTTGGCGGACATGGGGCAGACTGTGGCGGAAAACTTTGGAACTTGGATTCCGCACGGGACCGGTTTTCTGAGCCTGCTGACGAAATCAAAGAAGCGGGCCTAGCAGGCTGCAAAAAAACTTCCAAAGCGTTGTCCTCAGGGCTNAAGCCCGCTCAAAACCAAGAATTTATTGTCGGAGCTAAAGCTCCGACCCCCTAAGAAGCGACTCCTTCCGCAAGCTGTCAGGCATGGGCGGAACAGAAAGCCATTTAGTTAACAGGCGCGGCTTTGCGGGCGTAGTAGCCGCTGCGGGTGCGGAGGCTGAGTTTGCCTTTGCCCTTGGGCTCGACGAGGTCGACTTTCACGGCGCGGAAGGTGCCGTCGGTGGCAGTGTTGGTGGGGTAGTAGCCCAGGGTGTACTGGTTGCGAATGTCGCGCGCGACCTGGACGCAGACCGGGTCGACGTCTTCGAGGCGAGCAGGGAAGAAAGCGAGGCCGCCGGTGGCTTCGGCGAGTTCGGTCAGGTCCTTGGTGGATTTGCGAACCATTTTCTTTTGGTTCTTGCGATCGTCGTCGCTGAAGACACCGATGGCATAAATTACGGCGTTGGATTCGACCGCGACTTTCAAGGTGTAGGCGAAACTTTTGCTGCTGGCGTCGTCGTCGCCGTCGGTGATGACCAGCAGGACGCGCTTGTCTTTGTGGCCTTTCTTCAGGTGATCGAGCGAGGCCACGGTAGCGTCGTACAGGGCGGTGCTGCCGCGCGTATCGATTTTTTCCAGAGCTTCGTGCAGTTCCTGCTGGTTGCTCGTGAAATCCTCATCGAGATCGAGATAGTACTCGTCGTTAAAGTTCACCACGAAAATTTCGTCGGCGGCGTTGCTGGTGCGGACGAAAGATAGAGCCGCGGCATTTACCTGCGGACGTTTGTCCTTCATGCTGGCGCTGTTGTCGATGACCAGGCCCATGGTGACTGGAACGTCTTCGGCGGAGAAGACCGAGATTTTTTGTTCGACCTTGTCTTCGTAAACGTGGAAATTATCCTGGGTCAGGCCCGGAACGAATTGACCTTTACTGTCGACGACGGTGGCGTGCAGGACCACGAGGTCGACGATGGATTTCAGGTGCTTGCTCTGCTCGTTCTGGGCGGCGGCTTGCGCGCTTCCCGGTGGCGGAGGAGGGGGAGGCGGATTCGGCAGCGGAATTTGGGCGTGCAGGCACGAGGCCGCAAACGCGGAGACCATCAGGAATAAAGAAACTTTGCGCAGATAAGATTTAATGTCCCGGCGCGTAGTAACCGTTTTTGGCATAGACGGTGAGCGGAGGAAGTCCCTTCGGCGGCCGAAGCTTGATTTTGATCTTGCGCCATTTTCCATCGTGGGCGTGATCGCTGGGGCGGTATCCGACGACATATTGATTGCGCAGCTCCATGCTGATTTTGGTGGCAATGTCCGGCAAATCCTTGAGGCTCCCGACGGCGAAAGTGCGGCCACCGGTGAGCAGCGTCAGTTCCGACAATAAGCCGGGGCCTTCTTTCTCTTCCTGGGTCGGGCCGCCGCCGGGCGTGTACAAGCCGATCGCGTAAATCTGAACATCCGCTTCCCGGGCGTACTTGCGAATATCTTCTTCGGAGTAGCGACTGTGATTATCGCCTCCGTCCGATATGATGAGCAACGCTTTCTTCGCGTTGTGTGCTCCCTTCATCTCGCTGAGGCCGAGATAAATGCCATCGAGCAGAGCGGTCTCACCTTTGGCGGCGGTGAACATCAGATGGCTTTGCAGTTCCTCGACGCTGGCGGTGAAGGAATTCGCGAGCTGGGCGCGGTCGTTGAAATTGACCAGCAGAAATTCGTCCTGCGGATTGGAAGTGCGGAAGAACTGGACCGCAGCGAGGCGCGACTTTTCGATTTTGTCGGACATGCTGGCGCTCATGTCAAAGATCACGCCGATGGAGATGGGCACGTCTTCGCTGGAGAAGCGGACGATTTCCTGTTCGACGTTATCTTCAAAAACGCGGAAGTTTTCCTGTTCGAGCCCGGTGACCAGGCGGCCGTAGGGGTCGGTGACCGAAACGTTGACCAGGGCGATGTCGGTTTCGGCGTGAAGCGATTTACCTTTTTCCAGGCGTTGGGAATTACTGTCGGCATGCGTGGGCCCGACGGTCGGATTCTGCGCGAAGGAAGACGGAGCAAGCAGAAAGGTGGAAAAAGTCAGGAGAATGGCGCAAGTTCGCACGCTAGCTGCCGACATCGCCGGACGCTGAGCGCGCAGAATCAAAGTGGCCCCTCACCCCTGGTGCAATTTTCGAAGGGCTCCGGGCGGCCGCTCGAAAATCTTGAGAGGATTGTACCACCCGGACTTTTCAAAGCAAGCGAGAGGTGGAGCATTTTTTACCGCCTTGACGAGGGGGTAAGGGCTGCGTGGTAAGATTCAAATTCTGCGGGAAAGGTTTGAGGGTGCGATGACGAATTCCGAGTCTCCCAAGGTGATTATCGTGATTCCGGCGCGTTTCGCCTCGGTTCGCTTTCCGGGCAAGCCGCTGGCGGAAATCCTGGGCAAACCCATGATTCAGTACGTGCTGGAGGGGGCCCGGCAGGCGAAACACGCGGCGCAGGTGTTGGTGGCGACCGAGGACGAGCGGATCAAGAAGGCGGTGGAGGGCGCGGGCGGGGAAGCGGTTATGACCCGCGCGGATCACCGTACCGGTACGGATCGAATTGCGGAGGTGGCGGCCCACGTCCCGGCGGATATCTATATTAATGTGCAGGGCGACGAGCCGCTGATCGATCCGGAGACAATCGATGCCGTGGCGACGGCAATGTTGGAAGATGAATCGATCCAGCTGGCTACGCCCTGTTCGGCGATCACCCAGAAAAACGACATCATGGACCCGAACGTGGTGAAAGTGGTGCGGGACTTCGACGGCAACGGCTTGTATTTTTCGCGCGCGCCGATTCCGTGGGTCCGCGACACCGGAGCGCGGGTGGCGGCAAGCCATTGGAAGCATATCGGGCTGTACGGGTACCGCCGCGATACTTTGCTGGAATTTCCGACGCTGCCTCCAGGTGAATTGGAACGAATCGAGCAGCTCGAGCAACTGCGCTGGCTGGAGAATGGTTTTCATATGCGGGTGGTGGAGACGGAATACGATCCGGTTAGCGTGGATGTGCCGGCAGACATCGAGAAAGTGGAGAAAATCCTGCGCGAACGCGTGGAATCGTAAAGGCCGCATTCGATTCCTGGCGTGCGGCTCGAAAAAAAATATTTTCGGTCGAGAGAATCGTGGTTTGACACGCGAAGAGTTTCTCCGCATAATGATTTGTACCTAGTCGAGCCCGGAGGATTTCGAGCGACTTGCGCACCGCCCCCAAATATGTGTTTGTGACGGGTGGCGTGGTTTCTTCTCTCGGGAAAGGCGTGGCAGCCGCCTCCATGGCCTGCCTGCTCGAGAGCCGCGGACTTAAAGTTACCCTCCAGAAGTGCGATCCCTACCTGAACGTTGATCCCGGCACCATGTCGCCCTATCAGCATGGCGAAGTGTTTGTCACGGACGATGGCGCCGAGACGGATTTGGACCTGGGGCACTACGAAAGGTTTACCTCCGCACATTTGACGCGCGACCACAACTGGACCACCGGGCGTTTTTACGAATCGATCATCACCAAGGAACGGCGCGGGGATTACCTGGGTAAAACCGTGCAGGTGATTCCGCACGTCACCGACGAAATTAAATCCGCGTTCCGCAAAGTGGCCGAAGGCGTGGATATTGTGTTCGTCGAAATTGGCGGCACGGTGGGCGACATTGAATCGTTGCCGTTTTTGGAAGCGATCCGGCAGATGCGTTTGGAATTGGGCGCCGAGAATGTGATTTTCGTGCATCTCACGTTGGTGCCGTTTATTCCGACCGCGGGCGAACTGAAAACCAAGCCGACGCAGCACAGCGTGAAGGAGATGCTGAGCATCGGGATTCAGCCGGACATTTTGATTTGCCGCAGCGACCGGCACCTCGGCGCCGACCTGAAAGCGAAAATCGCCTTGTTCTGCAACGTCGCGCAATCGTGCGTGATTTCTGCGCCGGACGTGAGCAACATTTATGAAGTGCCGATGACCTTGGCGGCGGAAGGCTTGGATGAACAGGTTTTGCGATTGTTGCATTTGGAAGCACCGCCCCGGGATTTGAGCCGCTGGCTGGCGATGTTGGAAACGCTGGAGCATCCGGCCGGCGAAGTGCGCATCGGAGTGGTGGGCAAGTACGTGCAGTTGGAAGACGCGTACAAAAGTTTGCGCGAAGCGCTGGGCCATGGCGGGCTGGCGAATCGGCAGCGCGTGGTGATTGAGTGGGTCGAAGCCGAAGAAATCGATTCACTGGCGGCCGCGGAGCAACGCTTGCGGCATGTGGATGGGATTTTGGTTCCCGGCGGATTTGGGAAGCGGGGAATTGCGGGCATGGTTCACGCAATTACCTACGCGCGGCAAAGCAAAATTCCGTTTTTCGGGATTTGTTTGGGCATGCAATGCGCGACGATCGAATACGCTCGGCAGGTTTCGGGCGTGGAGCACGCGGACAGCACGGAGTTTGATCCGTCGACGCCGAACCGCGTGATTTACAAGTTGCGCGAGTTGCTGGGCGTGGACGAGATGGGCGGGACCATGCGGCTCGGCGCGTGGCCGTGCAAACTCGAGCCCGGATCGTTTGCGCAGAAAGCTTACGGGCAGCTGGAAATTTCGGAGCGGCACCGGCATCGCTACGAATTTAATTGCGAGTACGAGCCGACCTTGACGCGCGCGGGATTTCGGATCACGGGGCGAACGCCGGACGGAGTGTACGTCGAGATTGTGGAGGCGCCCGACCATCCGTGGTTTGTCGGTTGCCAGTTTCATCCGGAATTCAAATCGAAGCCGCTGGCTCCGCATCCGCTGTTTGCGGCGTTCATCAAAGCGAGCGTCGAACACCGTCATCACCGGCAAGGCGTGGTCGCCGAAAAGCGCGTTGCAGCTGCCGATCCCGCCACAGATTAGTTTCCTCGCCCCTGGAATTTCGCCCTTAAATCTCAGGCCTTACCGCAACGCGCCGTGGTTGTCCTGAGGGAAAATTGCACGGTTGAAAAGCGGCGCGTTCCCTAATAGTCTGGTGCTTCGCAAAAGCACATCCACCAAAACATGCCGACCACACATAGCTTTTCCGTTGGGAAGGTTCGCCTGGGCGGCCATGCGCCGTTGTTTCTGATCGCGGGGCCGTGCGTGATCGAAAGCGAGGCGCATGCGATGAGCATGGCCGAGCAGTTGGGCGCGATCACCGCGGAACTGGGCGTGCCGTACATTTTCAAGGCTTCGTATGATAAGGCGAATCGTTCGTCTGGCTTGTCCTTCCGCGGGCCGCAAATCGAAGAAGGGTTGAGAATCCTGGGCCGGATTAAAGAGCGCACCGGCCTGCCGATTCTTTCCGACGTGCACGACCTCGCGCAGGTGGGGCCGGCGGCGGAGGTCTGCGACATTCTGCAGATTCCGGCGTTCTTGTGCCGGCAGACGGATTTGTTGCTGGCCGCGGGGCGCACGGGCCGCGCGGTTAACGTGAAGAAGGGCCAATTTCTTTCGCCGTGGGAAATCGGCAATGCGGCGGAGAAGATCGCCAGCACCGGGAATGAAAAAATTATTTTGACGGAGCGCGGGGCGTCGTTCGGGTATCAGAATCTGGTCGTCGATATGCGGTCGTTTCCGATCATACGCAAGCTGGGGTATCCGGTGGTTTTCGATGTGACTCATTCGGTGCAATTGCCGGGTGGGGAGGGGAATTCGAGCGGCGGCCAGCCGGAATTTATCGAACCACTGGCGCGCGCGGGCGCGGCCGTGGGGATCGACGGAATGTTTTTGGAGGTGCACGACAATCCGGCGAAAGCTTTGAGTGATGGGACGAACGCTTTGCCGCTGAGCCAATTCAAGCCGTTGTTGCAAAAAATTCAGCATCTGGCGGAGCTGGCGCGGGAGTGGGACGCGCGATGAGTCTGGCGACGGCGCGGCGCGTATTGCAGATTGAATCGGAAGCGATCGCCGGATTGATCGAGCGGCTGGATGCGCGTTTCGAAAACGCGGTGGAGATGCTGTATTCGTGCAAAGGCCGCGTGGTGGTGACCGGGCTGGGCAAGTCCGGATTGATCGGGCGAAAGACGGCCGCGACGTTTGCGAGTATCGGCACGCCGTCGTTGTTTTTGCATGCTTCGGAAGCGTTGCACGGGGATTTAGGAATGCTGACCGGCGATGATGTGCTGGTGGCGATTTCGTCGAGTGGCGAGACGGAAGAGCTCATCGAATTGGTGGAGGCGGTGAAGCGGCTGGGCGTGCGGTTGATCACCTTGACCGCGAATCTGAAATCGACGTTGGCTAGCGCGAGCAACATCGCGCTGGATATCGCGGTGAAAGAAGAAGCCTGTTCGTTGAATCTGGCGCCGACGGCTTCAACGGCGGCGGCGATGGCCATGGGCGATGCGCTGGCGATTTCGCTGCTGGAGCGGCGCGGATTCAAGGAAGAGGATTTTGCGGCGTTGCATCCCGGCGGGCGCCTGGGAAAAAAATTGCGGCGGTTGGAATCGTTGATGCACGCGGGCGAAGATGCGCCCCGGGTACTGGCGAACGCCAAAATGCCGGACGTGATTTACGAGATGAGCCGGAAGGGGCTGGGGCTGGCAGCGGTGACAGATTCCAGCGGGAAGCTACTGGGAATTATTACCGACGGTGATTTGCGGCGAGTGATGCAGCAACGAAAAGAAAATGTTCTGGAGCTTACGGCGGCGGATTGCATGACGAAAAACCCGGTGACGCTGCCGCGTACGGAGCTGGCGGCAAGTGCGCTGCGGCGGATGGAAGAGAAAAAGATCACGTCGGTGTTGGTGGTGGACGAGCAGGGCCGGCTGGAAGGCGTAGTGCACGTCCACGACTTGTGGACGCTGCAATTATTTTAGGAAAGCTGAATGATCATTCGCGAAATCAAATTTCCGGCGAAAGTGTTGCGGCGCGCCAAACCGATCAAGGTTTTGCTGATGGACGTGGACGGGACGATCACGCCCGGGTGGGTTTGCCTGCAGACCTTTCCCGATAGCAGTGTGGCGGAAATGAAGATGTTCAATGCGCACGACGGAGCGGGGATCAAACTGGCGGGGATCATGGGGATTCGCACCGGCTTGATTACGGGCAGAGATTCTCCGGCGACGGCGCGGCGGGCACGCGAGCTGGGCATGGAGTTCGTGGCCCAAAACCAGCCGAAGAAATTAGAAGCGTACAAGGGAATATTGATTCGCGCGGGCGTGACGGACGAAGAGGTCGCTTATATTGGCGATGACCTTCCCGACTTGCCGATTCTGTCTCGCGTGGGATTGGCGGTGGCGGTGGCCGACGCGGTGGTGGAAGTGAAACGCGCCGCGCATTACATCACCACGGTTCGCGGCGGCGAAGGCACGGCGCGCGAAGTGGTCGAACTGATTTTGAAGTCGCAGGGGCGCTGGAAGAAAGCGGTGCCGCAGGCGATCGCTTAGAAAACTCGTTTCTGAAAAATTAGAACCAGATCCTCAGTAGTTATTTTTCTGCTGCTCTTTCCGCATCGCTTCAAAAATATCTTCGGCCCATTTCGGCGGGTCAGGCCCTTTATCCAGTTCGATTTTCAGATTCAGCGCGACTTTCCATTTATCGAGCCAGGAAATTCCGTCGCCGACGTATAAATCAGGCGTGGCGTAGGCCGGATCGGCGAGCGCCTCATCCAGCGAGACGAATTTGTAGCCGCGTTTTTCGAGTTTGGTCAGCAGGGCGTCGAGACATTCAAGATTGAGTTGATTGTCGTGAATCAGGAAGGTCTGGGGGATCTGGCGGCCGAAGTCCGTCTGCGATTCTTTTTCGGCGTAATCGAAGGAGGCGTCGACGAACTGCAAGTAGGCTTCGCGCGCTTTGACCTCGAGCTTCTTGTCTTTTTTTTCAAGCGCCTGGGCTAACACGTCGTTGAAGATGTAGTCGCCGTCGTCGAGAGTGACCGGAGCAATGATGTAATTGCGGTCCTTGAGGAATTGCTCGAAGGCGGTTTTGGCTTCCCTGGTCGCGCCGGTTTTGAGATACGGGTGGCGAAAATATTTCTCGGTTTGGCCGGCGGCTTTCATGAGCACGCGAGTGACGGCTTCGCCGCGAATGGTTTCGTCTTCGAATTTCTGCAAAGTGGCGGTATTGAAGTCGGTGTGCTCGTAAGTGTGGTTGCCGAGGGTCAGGCCGTTGTCGAGCCACATCTGCAGGAGTTCGGCGCGGGCGTCGCGCTCTCCCCAGACCTGCAGTTTGCGTTCGTTGACGAAGCCGATGGCCCAGACGTGATGCGCTTTCAGGATTGCGGGAATTCCGCGATTGATCTTCTGCAGGGTTTTGAGGTCGCCGAGGGCGAAATCGTTGCCGGGCAGCGCTCCGGGCAAATCGTCGACGGTGAGCACCAGCGATTTCTGGTTGCTGGGCTGCGTCTGCGGCGAAAGGTGTGGAGTCGAGAAAGTCTTCGGCGCGGCGCTGGAAAATATGGCGTAGGACAGCGCGAGCGTCAGAGACGCGGCAACCAGCGCGATGCGGAACTTAGTCATCAATGGCCTCAATACGGTCGATGGAAATCGGTCGTTCGGCAGCGCTGCGTATTGTGGCGCATCTGCACGAAGGTTCAAAAAGGAATCTGCGGCGCCCATTCGCGGATAAATGCGAATCAGAACCAAATTACAGGATGTTCCCTAAATACAATCTGGCGGGTTCGCCTCAAGATCAAGACTAAGCAGTTATTTTGTGGCCACAACCGAAAGAGGTGAGCGATGCCGGCAATCGAATATGGAAGTTTCTACTGGTGCGTGGTCCTGAACGGAAAGAACGGTGAGGAAACCGAGTATGTGCACCTCCACTCGGACGAAATAGCGATTGCGGCGAACGGTTCATTGACTTTCCGTAGTGTAGGGCGGCGTGCGGCGGGAACGGAGCCGAAAAAGGCGGACGAGAAGCCGGAAGACAAGAAACACGAGCAGGCTTCGAACAATGGCGACCAGGGCGCTACATCGGAGAAAGGCGAGAAAGAGGGCGGCGACGGCAAAGAACAAAAGCCAGGCAACATGATTTACGTCAGTTTCGCGCCCGGTTCGTGGAAAGCGGTGTACGCCGCGAAACTGCAGGATGGTTCTCCGGTATCGATCGAACATTGGAATATGAAACAGGAGAAAGACGGTGATGCCGTGGGGGTCTATCCCAACTCTGGAGCGAGCGGAATTCCGGCGGGCCGCTGAACCATGACTGGGTGCGGCCGGGGGTGGCGAACCCGCTGCGACCTGTACCTTAACTGTTCTTTCGGACAGTTTGGCTGGCCGAGGCGAAAGGTCTAAACTCCCCACAGGCCGTTTCCATCAGTGGGCACTGGGGGACACGATGAGATTAGCATTCCGTTTCTTGGGTTTCGTGATCCTTGCGATTGGGATTTGCATTTCCGCCAGCTCCGTTTCCGCCAACTCGTACACTCTGAAATGCAATTCCAGCAAGGACAGCGTGTGGGTTTACGATTCTTTGGCCAGCTTTGCGGTCGAAGCCAAGCTGAATTGCGGTGAAGCCGTGGAAGTCCTGGAGCGGGTGCAGGACTACGTGAAGATTCGCGCGCGGAATGGGATAGAAGGATACGTTCCGGAGAGCGCTTTTTCCGAGTTGCCGGCAGTGGCGCACAATGCGCAGCCGGCGCCGAGTGTAGCGGTGGTGGCCAAGCAGGTGGCGGCCAAGGAAATCGCGAAAACGGCGGCTTCCGGATCGACCTACCTGGCCACGGATGCGGGGCCGCGTTCCACGGAAAATTCGAAACCATCCGCGCCGGCTGGATTTCTGCCCAGCGGCTCGCTGGCGGAAATGAATCGGACTCCGGTCGCGCCGGCCAAAGCCGCGGCGGTCGTTGCGCCCGCGCCCGTGCAACCGAAGCCCCTGGCGACCATCGTGGATGCGGATGGCCCGATGCCCGTGACGGTGGTGCATGCCGCCGCCACGAACAGGAGTACGGATGAAAATCCGGACGCCCGAATTGAAACGGCCAGCGAAGATGCGTCGTGCCAGCGATATTTTTCGGCGTACGGCCTGACCTCGACTCAGCTGAAGTGGATCGCCCGGAACCGGCAGAAATCGTTTCCGAGCGTGTGCCCGGCGCCGGACCCGGCCAGCGTGAATTTCGTTTTCATTTTCACCCACGACGTGAACTTCTTTGGTTCAACCCTGCCGGAGCCAGTGCATAAGCTGAATGGCTTTTCGGATTTTCAGCCGCTGGCCATGGTCGACAACGCGCTGGTTTCGGAATCCGACAAGGCCCACAAGGAATACGTCTGGATCTTTGCGTTTGGCAAAGGTGAATTCAATCCCGAAGCGATCTCCCCGCACAGCCACTACCAGTTCAGCAAAGTGGAAACCAGCACACTCGGTTCGAACGCCGGCCCCAAGGCAGTGGAAGACGCGTTTCGGTTTGCCGAAAATTCGAATCGCTGAACAGTGACCGCGGTTGATGCGCGGTCATTCCGAGGTGTTCTATGCGCAGCAGATGGCGCTCAGCGGCGCTGGTAGTTTCTTTGCTCGTCGCGACTAACGCGGCGAAGGCGGCAACTGGCCACGCCGCGACCAATCTCCGCGCTGAAACGGTCACCGTTCAAAATCAATTCCCATCCGGTCCAAAAATTCAGACATTTATGGGACGAGTGCTTTCGCAGAACGACGTGCGTTTTATTTTCCGGGATGACGCGTCGGACGTCTGGTATCACCTGGACGATCAGGACAAGGCCAAGGTGTTTTTTGGGAAGGATGTGGTGATTACCGGGACGATCGATGGGCTCACCGGGACAATTCGGATGCAGAGCATTCGATTACGGACGGCGGAGGATCGCTTGCCCGATCCACCGAGCCCGCCGGAACAGCCGGTCGAACCAGAGAAGGAATCGCCGGCGATTGCGCCAGCGTCGGAGAAGAGCGCTGTGATTTCCCGGCCGAAAGAAGCTGAGCCGGTGACGGCGCCAGCGCCTGCTCCGATTCCGGCGCCGCGCAGCACTCCGCCGCCGGCGGTAACGAAGGCGAGCACCCCATCGGCGCCCGCACCAGCAGCAGCTACCAGCGCTGCGGCGACCACGCCGCCGCAGCCCGCTCCGGCGCCGAGCCGGGTCGCGATCGAGCCGGACCGATCGAAAATCGTGGTCAATTTCCCGGAAGAGGCGGTTGGCGCGTCGTCCTCGGTGGCCATTATTTCGCGGCGGTCGATCGCGCTGCCAGCCAGCTCGGGGGCATCTGNTTTGCCCAGCGGGAAAAACGTGGTGGTGGGTAANCCTCTGATGCGCACGGTGCCGGATTATCCCTATGAAGCGCAGCAGCAGAAAGTGGAAGGCACGGTGAAGCTGCACGCGACGGTGGGGACGGACGGCACGGTGCGAAGCGTGGATCCGGTCAGCGGTCCGGAAGCGCTGGTGGAAGCGGCGACGAACGCTATTCGTGAATGGCGATTTGCGCCGACGAAGCTGGATGGACGAGCAATCGATGTGCAGGATGATGTGACTTTGTTTTTCCGTTTGCCGAATTAGTGCATATTTTCCTCGGATGACATCCTCAAAGCGGCGGCAAGCCGCCGCGCTCCAAAAATTCTTGGCAGCTCCGCGTCAAAGGCATTGAACAAATCGCGAGTCCTCTGCGTATGAAAGAGCGGGAGGATTGCGGCTGATGAAAGACATTCGGTATGCGCTGCGGCAGTTTGCTCATGCCCCGATATTTACAGTTACCGCGGTTTTGACTCTGGCGCTGGGGATTGGCGCGACGACGGCGATTTTTACTTTGGTGCACGCCGTCCTGCTGAATTCATTGCCGGTGGCGAAACCCAGCGAACTGTATCGCGTGGGCAATATTGAGAATTGCTGCGTCAATGGCGGGCTGCAGGATAACTGGTCGCTTTTTTCCTACGATAAATACAAAACCTTCCGCGACAATACGCCGGGATTCGTGGAGCTCGCCGCCATGCAGGCGGGCAACGATCTGAACGGCGTGCGGCGCAGCGGCAGCACGCAGCCGGCGCAGTCGATGCACACCGAATTTGTGTCCGGAAATTATTTCACGATGTTTGGGGTTGGGCCGTATGCCGGGCGGGTGTTGACGCCGCAGGATGATCGGAAGGGCGCCGATCCGGTGGTGGTGATCAGCTACCGGGCCTGGCAGCAAAAATATGGCGGCGACCGTTCGGTGGTGGGGTCCAGTTTTTCATTCAATGGCCAGCCATTCACCGTGGTTGGCATTGCGGCACCCGGCTATTTTGGTGACCGATTGCAGGAGCCTCCGGCGTTTTGGGTTCCCTTGTCGCTGGAGCCGCTGATCAACGGACCCAGCGCCATTCTGGATTATCCGCAGCAGGACTGGTTAGACATTATCGGGCGGGTGGCACCGGGCGCTGACCCGAAAAAAATCGAAGCGCACCTGCAGGTGGAGTTGCAGCAATGGCTGCTGAGTCCAATCGCGAAGCTGCAGCCGGGCGAGCGCGACGTGGTCTCCAAGCAGACGTTACATCTGGCGCCAGGTGGCGCCGGCGTACAGCAACTGCGCGACGAATACGAATCGGGTTTGCGATTGCTGATGTGGATTTCCGCCCTGGTTCTAATCATCGCCTGCGCGAATGTGGCGAACCTGATGCTGGTGCGGGCCACGACGCGCAAATTGCAAACATCGATTCGCGCAGCGTTGGGGGCGCCGCCCTCGCGGCAAATTCGGCAGATACTTACGGAGAGCTGCGTGCTGGCGCTGCTGGGCGGAATCGCGGGAGTCTGCCTGGCGTTCATTGGGACCAGCCTGATATTGCGGCTGGCGTTTCAAGATACCTACGTGGCGATTCACGCGTCCCCGTCGTTGCCGGTGCTGGCGTTTACTTTTGCGGTCTCGCTGCTGACCGGGATCTTTTTTGGAGTTGCCCCGGCGTGGATCACGGCGAACGCCGCGCCGGCCGATGCGTTGCGCGGCGCGGGCCGTTCGACCGGGCGCGGCGGCGGATGGGCGCAAAAATCGCTGGTCATTGCGCAAGCGGCGCTGTCGTTGGTTTTACTCTCCGCGGCGGGATTGCTTACGCAGAGTCTGCGTAACATGCACAACCAGAACTTCGGTTTCGAAACTCCCAATCGATATATTTTGCACATCGATCCGCAGATGGCTGGATACCAGCCGGAGCAGATTCCGGCGCTGTACCGGCAGCTGCACGACTCGCTGGCCGCGATACCGGGAATGGCGCAAGTGAGCTTTTCACTTTACAGCCCGATGGAGGGCGACAACTGGGGCGAGACGGTCTACATCCAGGGCCAGCCGCCGCCTCCTCCGGATTCGAACCAAAACAGCGCGTCGTGGGTGCGCGTCAGCGAAGGATATTTCGAAACACTGGGGACCAAGATTATTCAGGGACGCTCCTTCAGCGATCAGGATTTGCCAACGGCGGAGCGCGTGGCGGTGGTGAATCAGGCGTTCGCCAAGAAGTTTTTCAAGGATGAAAGCGCGATCGGGCAGCACTTCGGGAATATCGACATGAAGTACGCCGGGAATTTTGCGATCGTGGGCGTCACCGAAGACACCACGTATCGCGACCCGAAGAAAAAGGCCAACCCCATGTTTTTTCTGCCGGAAACGCAGGGTGTGGCCTACGACGATCCGCGCTTCGTTACGTTCGAAAATCGCTCGCACTATTTGAACGCGGTGGAACTGCGCACGCTGGGGAAGGTGACCGGTCTGGAAATGCAGGTGCGGCACGCTCTGGCGGACGTGAATCAGAACCTGGCGGTGATCGACTTCATGAGCTTTGGCGCGCAGGTCGAAAACAATTTCAACCAGCAGGCCATGATCGCAAAACTCACCTCGCTGTTCGGCTTTCTGGCGTTGATCCTGGCGTCGATCGGGCTGTATGGCGTGACGGCGTATTCGGTGGAGCGGCGCACGAACGAAATCGGGATCCGCATGGCGCTGGGCGCGGGACGGATGAGTATCTTGAAACTGGTCCTGCGCGGGGCGGCGGTGCAGATGGGAATTGCGCTGGCGATCGGCATTCCGGTGACGATTGCTGCGGGGCACGCGATGGCGTCGCAACTATTCGGAATTAAACCGTACGATCCGCGGATATTGCTGATCACGGCGGTGGTTCTGGCTTTCGCGGCGTTGATTGCGGCGGCGGTGCCGGCGCGGCGAGCGGCGACGTTGAATCCGATTCGGGCGCTGCGCATGGATTAGTTGCGGTTTAGGCTGGGTTGCGATGCGTCCAGAGTTGCTGGCCTTTCGCCTTGAGGTCGAGGACGGAAATGTGATCGCGGCCGAGATTGGAGACGTAGAGCTGATCGAAATTCGGGCCGCCGAAGGCGCAATTGGTGGGTTGGCAGAGCAGCAGATTTTCTTCATCTTTGCAGAGCAGTTCCACTTGGCGATTGGGCGACACGCGATAAATGCAATTGGACGCGTAAGTGGTGACGTAGAGGTTGCCGTTCGCATCGAAGGCCAGGCCATCGGGGATGCGGGCCATGCCTTCGACGAAAACTTCCGGCGTTCCCGCGCTCCCGTCGGGCTTGATTGCAATTCTGGAGACGCGGTCGCGATTGCTTTCGACGACGTAGAGGTAACGCTCTTGGGCGTCGAGCGCCATGCCGTTGGTGAAATGATAGGGGCCGGCGGAGAACAGACTGGTTTTGCCCTCGCGCGAAAGCCGCCACACCACGCCGTCGCCCTTCTTCCATTCTCCGGAGTCGCTGAAAAATAAATTTCCCTGCGAATCGAAGACGCTGAAATTCGGTGTGCGGATTTTTACGCCGTCGACGGTGTCGGCGACCAGCGTGACTGCGCCTTTTTGGGTAACTTTCAGCAGCGCGTGCCGGTTTAAGTCGCAAATATAAATATTCTCTTCGCGGTCGAGGGTGAGGCCGAGACAGAAACCTCCAGTGCTGGCGATTTCCTCTGTTTTTTTTCCGTCGGGCGAGATGCGGTAAACCTGGCCACGTTCACCGCCGGCGTAGAGCGTGCCGTCGCGGCCGACCGCGACACATTCGGGATGATCGAGTCCGGCAACGACGACGCGGACTTCCGACACGGGATAGAGCATGGCGTCTCCTCAGATTTCAGCGTGCGTTGGGAAAAACGTCTTCAACCAGCGCTTGTTCGGCGTCCAAAATTCTTTCGATCGTCTCCAGCCGCGATTTGCTGGGCACAAATTCCAACTGGCGAATACCGAAGGGATCGATCTCGTGGCGAATGAGGTGCAGTTCGTCGGCGGTCGGCGCCGGCGTGATGGGCAGCGGATCGGCTACCAGGAATTCGCCGCCGGTTTGCTGGCGAATTTCTTCCAGCGCGACGCCGGGGTGAATGCTGACCAGGCGAAATTTGCGGGCGGCGTGATCGAGTTCGAAAATTCCTAGATTGGAGATCAGGCGCACCGTTCCGGGTTGGAGACCGGCTTGGCGCCGTTCGTTGTCGCCCAAAATGCCGCGCGAAGCGGTGCAGAACTGGACGGACTCGACGAAGCGTTCGGGCGAGTGGCGGGTCAGGTACAGCGTGAAATTTTTGTGCAGGTTGGTCACGTCGGCCATGCCGCCCTGGCCGGGCAGGCGCAGGCGTTTGCCTTTGCTTTCGATCCAGGCGTTATTGGTGCGGCCTTGCAGGTCGACCTGCGCGGTGGTGATCACCTCGTGCGTGATCCGCCCGGTTTGGTAATACCAGTGGTAGGTGTCGTCGCCGCCCCAAAAAGCTTTCGCGGTTTGCCAGTCGAGCGGCTCGGCCAGGGTGAGGGACATGGGATGGGATTCGACGTCGATGAATCCGCCGTTCAGGGAAATCAAAATGAGGCCGGGCGCGTGAGTGCGTTTGGCGAGCAGATACGAAACCATGGCCAGCGGCGAAACCGAGCCGACCGAACAGATGCTGGCGTTGTCGTATTCATGCGCGAGAGTTGCGGCGAGGAGTTCGTCGATCGTGTAAGGAGCGGCGGTTTCAATTTTCAAGCCGAAATGTTCGAGGCGTGCAGGAGTGAGGGCTTTTAGCGGGACTTGGGCCGCCGCGGAGAGAAATTGTTTGCGCGGCGCGGAGAAAACAAAACGGGGCGAAGATTCGGTTGGGGCCACGTGCGGCGCGGCGGTGGCGGCTGCCACGGCGGATTTTTTGCGCTGTTCTTCGGTGCGGACGTAATCGACCAGACGGCGGTAATCGGTGGTGTAGTAGGGCAGGCAGGATGTGGGGTACGCGCCTCCGGGGACGTGGGCGATGGCGGATACAAAGGTCCGCGGAAGCACGTAGGATTTTGGCGCGCTGCCCAGCTCGCCGACCTCGACGATTTCCTCGACGGTGAAAAGATTTTTCTTCGACGCGCCCAGCAGGCTGAGGTCCAGGCCGCGCGCGCCTTGAATTTCGATGTTGCCTTGGCGGTCGGCGCGCTGGGCGTGAAACAGGACGGTATCGACGTCGAGGCGGCGCGCCAGCGCGATTGGCTCGCCCGTAAAGGGCGAAACGGTTTTCTTCCAGAAATTTCCAGTGTTCATCAAATCGGAGCCGACCGGGACCTGGAACGGCACTTCGGGGAGATTGAAAAACGCGGCGTGCAGGCCCTGAATCATGGCCAGCGCGGTCCATTCCTCCACTTCGACGCGATTGGTTTCGAGCGCGGCGCGAAAGCGCGGCGCCAGGCCCAGAATATCCAGGCTGGAAAAACAGAACACGAGTTTCTTCAACGCGTCCGCCTCCAGAAATAATTCCAGCGGAAGCCCGCCGCCCCAGCTGATATAGGTGAAATCCTTGCGGCCGAGATTCAGTACCTTGTCGATCAGCGCGATGGGGAGACGCGTGAGATGCACTCCGCCGATTCCGATGCGAATACCGCTGGGCACTTGCTGGGCTAATTCATCAAGGCTGATAATTTCGGTCATGCGTATTTCGAAACCTCCGGATCGGGCCGACTTCTTGTTATCCGCAAAGCGGAACGCAGCATAGCAGCATAGCCGACTTCCGCTGATCGTCCAGTACTGTCCTGCGTTCTGGTTCAGGCCTGCAAAGTACGAATGTGGCGCGACGCGGTTTTGTTTGCGAACTTCGGTGGACCAAGGCAAAATGTGGTTCGGAAATACTACAGGGCTGTTCTTAACGGAACTTTGCAGGTCAATTCATTCCAACGATAGAGGCAAGGTCCACGATGCGCCTTAAAGGTCGGGTGGCACTGGTTTCGGCGATGGCCAGCGGAATCGGCCAAGCGATCGCGGAGGTGTTTGCGACGGAAGGCGCGTCGATCATCGGAGTCGACCTCGACGAAAGAGGCGGGCAGGCCACTAAAGCGCACATTCTGGGGCACGGCGGCCGGATTTCATTCCGGCGCGCGGATGTTTCGTCCGAAGCGGAAGTGCGGGAAACGGTGGATGCGGGACTGAAGGAATTCGGGAAAATCGACATCCTGGCGAACGTGGTGGGGATTGCGACCGAAGCGCCCTGCCACAAAATGGAATTGAGCGATTGGGAAAAGATCGTTCGCGTGAATTTGACCAGCATGTTCCTGACGTCGAAGCACGTGCTGCCGGGAATGATCGAGCGCAAAGACGGTTCGATCGTCAACATGGCTTCGGTGCAGGCGCTGGTGGGACTTGCGGGGTATCCCCATTACGCCGCGAGCAAGGGCGGGATCATCAGCCTGACCAAACAGCTGGCCCGCGAATATGCCGCGCATGGAATTCGGGTGAATTGCATTGCGCCGGGAACGATCGAGACGCCGCTGAATGTGCAGATCCTGGAGCGCGCGGCGGATCCGAAAACTTTGCGCGCGGCGTGGGTGAAGATGCATCCGCTGGGGCGATTGGGCACGCCGCGGGATGTGGCGAATGGCGCGCTGTATCTGGCGAGCGACGAGAGTTCGTGGGTAACGGGGCAATGTCTGGTGATCGATGGCGGAATGACTTCGGCCGCGCCAGTGTGATGAAAAGAATTTGTGCTAGGAATTTCGGAGGATAAATCGGGGATGAGTGGGCCACTGAAGGGATTGCGCGTCGCGGATTTTAGCCAGTTGGTACAGGGGCCGAGCGCGACGCAGTTGCTCGGAGATATGGGCGCGGACATCGTGAAGATCGAACCGCGCGCGGGGGAGTGGTCGAGGGGCTGGTCGATCGGCGACACGTTCATTAACGGCGAGAGCCTTTCGTATCTCGCGTTCAATCGCGCGAAACGCAGCATCACGCTGGATCTGAAAGCGGAAGAAGGGAAGGAAATCGCGCGGCGGATTATCAAATCATCGGACGTGCTGATCGAAAATTTCCGGCCGGGCGTGATGGACCGGTTGGGGCTGGGCTACGAGGCGTTGTCGGCGAAGCAGCCAGAGCTGATTTACTGCGCGAGTTCGGGTTGGGGGCAGGATGGGCCATATGAAGCGCGGCCTGGACAGGATTTGCTGGCGCAATCGATCGCGGGAGTTTTGATGTTGAACGGAACGGCGGACGATCCGCCGGTTCCCGTGGGGATCGGGCTGGCGGACTTGACGGCGGGTTTGCACATCGTGATCGCGGTGCTGATGGCGTTGTATGAACGGTCGCGGTCGGGAAAAGGGCAGCGGCTGGACGTCAATTTGCTGAATTCGATGCTGCACCAGACGACGCAAGAATTGACGCTGTATATGAATACGCTGCGCGAGCCGCAACGCAGCGCGGCGGGGATCGGACATCCTTACGTGGGCGCGCCGATGGGCGTTTACAAAACGAAGGACGGATATATTTCGATCGCGATGATGCCGGTAGGGAAAATCGGCGAGCTGGTGGGCGTGAGCGGATTCGAAGGAAACGATTCGCGGAACGTTACCGCGAATCGCGACGACGTGAAACGAAAACTGGAAAAGGGGTTCGCGCAGAAGACAACCAGCGAGCTGATGGATATTTTCATGAAGGCGGATATCTGGGCCGCGCCGGTGAATACTTTTCCGGAGGTGGAGCGCGATCCGCAGGTCGTGCACAACGAGATTCTGGTGGAGTTCGAGCATCCGACCGCCGGGAAATTTCGTACCGTGGGACCGCCGATCGAGTTCAGCCGGACGCCGGGAGAAATTCGCCGGCCGCCGATGCTGGGCGAGCACAACGACGAAATTTTGAGCGAACTGGGATACAGCGCGAAAGAGATCGCACATTTCAGGGACGCGAAAGTCGTATAGCAGGGCTCCGCACGTCGCGTGCGGCAGGGAAAAGGGGATTGAGATTGGTAACTCTGCGGGGCATGACTTGGAAACACGATCGCGGATTTGCGCCGATGCTGGCGACGGCCGCGCGATTTGCGGAGACGCATCCGGACGTGCGCATCGCATGGGAAGCGCGGTCGCTGCAGGGATTCGCGGACGATCCGATGCGGCGGCTGGTGGACGAGTACGACATGGTGGTGCTCGACCATCCGTTCATGGGCACCGTCGCGAAGGAAGGTTACTTAGTCCCGCTGGATAAATACGTCGCGCCGGAAGTGCTGACGACTTTGGGCCGCGAAAGCGTGGGCGCTTCGCAGCAAAGCTATTTTTACGAGGGGCATCAATATGCGTTGGCGATTGATGCGGCGTCGCAAGTGGCGGGGTACCGTCCGGATCTGCTGAAAGCCGCCGGGGTCGCGGCGCCGAAAACCTGGGATGAGGTTTTCCAGTTGGCGAAGATCCGGGCTGGATTTGTGACCACGCCGCTGCTGGCAGTGGATTCGATGTGCAGTTTGCTGAGCTTGTGCGCAAATGCGGGCGAGCCGGCATTCCGGGCGGGTAGCAGCCAGGTGGTGAGCGACGGGGCGGGCGAGGCGGCGCTGCGGCGGCTGAGTGAATTGAAGGATTGCGGTCCGCGCGAAGCGCTGGAATGGAATCCGATCGCGGTGTGGGAAAAGATGAGCACCACGGATGAGATCGCGTACTCTCCGCTGGCTTTTGGATATTCGAATTATGCGCGGGCGGGTTACCGAAATTCGATAATTCATTACGCAAATATTCCGGCGCAGGGATCGCGCGGGCCGGTGGGCGCGCTGCTGGGTGGGGCGGGGCTGGGAATATCTTCGCGGTGCAAGGAAATTTCTGTCGCGGTGGAATATGCGACGTGGGTGGCGAGGGCGGAATGTCAGCGGACGATTTATTTTCAGTCGGGGGGCCAGCCGGGGAATCGGACGGCGTGGACCGATCCGGCGGTGAATGGCGCTTCGAATGATTTTTTTGCGGCGACGCTGGCGACTTTAGAGCAGGCTTATGTGCGGCCACGGTTTCCGGGATTTGTGGAATTCCAAACGGAAGCGTCACTGCTGATTCATGATTTTCTGCGCGGAAAACACAATTCAATCGAGACGTTGCAGTTGCTGAACGCGTGTTACGGTAAGTGGAAACCTTAGCCGTATCGCCGCAACGATCAATCCTCAAATTCATGGCTGGTTAGACGTCGTACAGGACGAGTGTGGCCATGCCAGCGGCCAGGTGCCAGAGGACGTGGCAATGCACTTACCAGATTCGGGGATTATTCGCGTCAAAAACTACGGTGACATTCGAGCGCCCGGGCAACAGGACCGTACGGCAAGCCGCAACGGAAAACCCCAAAGGCAACTGGCCCACCTGAAAGTGGTCGCTAGGATAAACCAGCCCGACAGCGAAACGGATGAAACGGATTACTTCCGGTTGGCCGACCAACGGCCAACTGGCCGTTCTGCAGTTTTGAGCGTAATTGTGATTTTTCAACAGTTGAGCGACACTCGTCCCACACAACCGCTTCGAATGGAGAAGTGTGCATCCAACTTAGTCAGCGCAAAGTTAATCCTTCTTCTCCTCCTCGATCCTCGTCCCCTCTTGCGTGACAATCGTTCCCGGCGCCACGCTGAGCAAGAAGAATCTCTTGCCTCCGTCAAAGACGACGAGGTTGTTGGTTTTTGTACCATCCGCAGTGAAGAGCGACCCGGTACAATCCGCATCGACCGTGTAGCTGGCGTCCACGCTCGGCGGCGCATAGGTCCAGTCTTGGATGTCACCGTTGTTGCTTCTGGTCAAGCGAGTAAGGCCGATCGTCCCGTCTCCGTTAAAGGGTTGGATGCCGATCGAGGCGATAGGGCCACCCACGACATTGTTCACGCCCGTTCTGAGGATGGCATACGTCCCTTTGAGGCTGGCAACGCTACAGCCGCGGTTGTCGGCATGAACGTTGATGATGGGCCCTGGAATGCGAGCAAAAGTCACAAGGAGGGCGAGACCTGTCACGAGAAGAAAATACTTTCCGAACTTGCTCATTTTTGATTCTCCTTTCATTTTCCGGCTTAAGCTCGGGTTCGTCGGCTTAAACTCGGGTTCGTGTCTGGGCATCGGGAGTTCCGCACGAGTGCGCCGACATTGGCGCGGGAAGACGACTTCTTTCAATGGCGTCCGTCTGATTTGTCCCTGTTTTGCTTCTGATCATGCAAATTCTTGAATTCACGAGTGTTGGAGGACGATGACAGGGTGTCGCTTATTCTTTCCGCGGGTAATCAATCGGTGGAGACTGCGTCCACTTCGTCGGCCTATCGATGGAAGCAGCTACCCGAACCCGCAGGACGCGCTTCGGCCCGTTGGGCCCAGCTGAAAGTGGTGGCTACGATAAACCAGCCCGACAACGAAACGGCGAGACGGCGTCCCTTCGCTGCGTCCTTTCGTACCTCAGGGCAAGCAGGGGAAGGCGCGCGCATCTCGCCGGGTTCAGGCGTCGGCGATGGGAGAGCTGGCTCCGTCGCGGGATCCGGTGTCGCGGGTTGGTCTGTGTGTGTGTGTGCGACGGGCGAATTCAGGGCGTGGTTGCTTCTGGATTTTTTACCATTGGCCTCCCCGGTGGGCATCGGTGAAAACCGAAATGCAGCCGGGAAGCGTTCCGCATAGCGGATTCGGATTTTCGATTGGCACAAATATGTGGTTATTGACGGGGTTGACGCCAACGACATGGGCGTTGGTACCGGTGGGAAAGTTTTCGATCCATTTATTCGTATCAGCGTCAATGACGCCGAGTACCGGAGAGGCGGTGGTTGCGGTGGGGCTGGTGAAAAAGTCGCGTGCTCCCAGGTAGTAATGATGATCGGCGGGGTTGTAGGCGCCCAAGTCTACGCCGCCGACTTGCGGGATATTGGCCACAATTTCTCCGGTCCTTCCGTTGATCACATAGGTGCGCGGCGCGAACTGAATCGGATCAGGCGGCGGGAACCCCGGGTCGCAGGTGACCAGAACATTCTCGCCAGGCCCCTGCACCATCCCGGACGGCATGCAGTTGTTCAGTCCCGAAAACACCTGGGTCACCTTGGCCGTTACCGGGTCCATCACCGCGACTGCGCCGGCGGTCAAGTCCGATCCAACCTCCGGAATGCTGATAAAAAACCTGTGGGTTCGGGCGTTATAGAAAACACTGCCGATGCCGCCTTGCGAGGTATCGGGGGTGCCGTTCGTGCCATCGAAGGTCACTTGCTTCAAGATCTTCAAGGTCCGGACACTGATGAAAGAGACGAAGGCGGGAGTGGAATCGCCGTTGGAAACAACCACGACTTGATCGATCGGGTCGTAGTCCATCTCGTCGGCCCGAAACGCGCCCCCGGTGTTGATTGCGGCCACTTCGGGCGGCGAAGAACGGCTTACGCTGAGGTCAAACACTCGCACGAGACTCGGGTAGTCTCCAGCAAAGAGATAACGGCCGGCCACTACGTTTCCGTCGGGACCCGAGTGGGCAGTGTCAAGGCCTACGCCGGCGAAGACGGCCGGCGTCTCGCCCAGCTGCTGGTCGGTGAGGGCATCGAAGATGGCCACGGCTCTGGAGGAGCGGCTGGACACGAACAGCAATTGCAATTTGGTATCGACCTCAGCCGTGTCGAAACCCACAAAGGGGTTGGCCTCGGAAGTTCCGGGAACGCCGATCGCCGCAATGGGGACGAGATGGGAGCGGCTGTCCTGATTCTGAGCGGAGCCGGCCTGATGCGAATCGGCATCGACATTCGTTTGACTGCGGGCCGGCGGGCACGAAACGAAACCGGCGGCGGCCATAGACACGAGAACGGCAAGAAACTTTTTCATGAGTCCCCCTTCAAATTTGGTGCTGATCGCCCGGTCCGCCGCAAAACGCTGTGAAGCGATGAAGGTCATCGGGGTCGGATTGGAATGTTGCAAACTGCTGCTTTCCTAGTCAGTTAATGATGCTAGCGGGGCGCGCGGCCGAATAGAAAAACGCGAGGTAAAGATCAGGTTAAAAATTCGCGACCGACCTGAAAAAGCTGCAGGAAGCACCATAGAAACGCCGGCGGAAGACTCTGCTACAGGCTGCGACGCGATATCGATCGCGTCGCGAAGACCGCCGTTGGCATTGGGAGGCGCTTAGGCGTCGGCGATGCGGGAGCTGGCTTGGTCGCGCTCCCAGGGGTCGGTGGGTTGGTCGTCGGGGGAGGGGCGGAGATTGGGATTTTGCATGATGGCGCGGGCGCAGGTGTTCCAGCGCAGGATGGCGGAGTCGTTGCCTGGGGGGCTGAGTTTGGCGGCGGATTCGTAGTGGGTCATGGCGGAGCGCAGGGCGTGATAGGCGGCAGCGTGGCCGCCGTGGTGGATGCGGGCGTGGCCCATGCGTTCCCAAATGATGCCGGAATAATATTCGCTTTCGTAATCGCCTTTAATTTTGGCGAGGACTTCCTGGGCGGTTTTGGCGTTGATGTGGGCCTGGAATTGGTCGGTGCGGGCGAGGAGCAGGGCGATCAGCGCCTGCTGGTGGTCGGGGACGACCGCGAGAATGTCGAGACAAATACTTTCGGCGAGGTGCGGTTCGTTCAGCAGGCGGTAGCGTTCGACTTTGGCGAGCGCTTCGGGAATGCTTTGCGCCGAGATGGACTTCAGTTCGAAGTGCATAACGTCTCCTAGGCTTCTTTCTGGCCGAACATCCTAAAAAATCTGGTGAGAGGATCGAAGAAGCGATCGACCACGCGCTCTTTGAGCGGAATGATGGCGTTGTCGGTGATGGTGATGTTTTCGGGGCAGACCTTGGTGCAGCATTTAGTGATGTTGCAGAGGCCGATGCCGAAATCCTGGCGGAGCTGGGGAATGCGATCGGCAGTGTCGAGCGGATGCATTTCCAGGGCGGCGGCGTAAACGAGAAAGCGCGGGCCAATGAATTGATCGTGCATCTGATGGTCCCGCAGGACGTGGCAGACGTCCTGGCACAGGAAACATTCGATGCATTTGCGAAATTCCTGGACGCGGTCGACATCTTCCTGAGCCATGCGCCAACTGCCGTCGGGCGCGTCGGGTTTGCGCGGCTGAAATTTCGGGATGCGCTGCTTGACCGTGTAATTCCAGGAAACGTCGGTGACCAGATCTTTGAGATGCGGGAAGGCGTGCATGGGTTCGACGGTGATGGGCTTATCGAGGGGCAGCGTGTTCAGGCGAGTCATGCACATGAGTTTCGGCATGCCATTTATTTCCGCGGAGCAGGAACCACATTTTCCGGCTTTGCAATTCCAGCGGACGGCCATATCGCCGGCCTGCTCGGCTTGGATTTGGTGGACGGCGTCGAGGACCACCATGCCTTCGGCGACGGCCGCGGGGTAATCCTGAAATCGGCCCTGACCTTTCTCACCGCGGAAGATGCGAAACGTGGCAGTCGCCATCACTTCATCTCCTGAATGATTTGCTTGAGGTCATCGCGCATAGGGCCGATGGTTTCGCGGGTGATTTGCGGTTCGCCGCCGGGGGATTTTTTCACGACGATATTGAAGGTGGCGAACTCGTCGCTTTTGTTGGGGAAGTCGTCGCGGAAATGGGCGCCGCGGCTTTCTTTGCGTTCGATGGCGGCGCGGGTGACGATTTCGGAGACGGTGAGCAAGTTGTGGAGGTCGAGCGCGGTGTGCCAGCCGGAATTGTACTCGCGGTGGCCGCCGACGCCGACGCGTTCGGCTTTGGCGGCGAGCTGCTGGATGCTTTCGAGAGCCTGCAGCATTTCACTCTCCAGGCGGACGATGCCGACGAGGTCCTGCATCATGCCCTGCAAGGCGTGTTGCACGGCGTAGGGATTGTCGGCGCCTTCGCGGCCGAAGGGTTGGAGCGACCATTTTTCCATGGACGCGAGTTCTGCGGTGTTCACCGCGCCTTGCGGATTTTTTTTGGCGTATTCGGCGGCGTATTCGCCGGCGCGTTTGCCGAAGACCAGAAGATCGGAGAGGGAATTGCCGCCGAGGCGATTCGCTCCGTGCAGGCCCGCGGCACATTCGCCGGCGGCGAAGAGGCCGGGGACGTCGGACATTTGGGAATCGGCGTCGACTTGCACTCCGCCCATCATGTAATGGGTGGTGGGGCCGACTTCCATCGGGACTTGAGTGATGTCGATGTCGGCGAGCTGCTTGAACTGGTGATACATGCTCGGCAGTTTTTTCTTGATGTGCTCGGCGGCGTTGGGAATTCGTTCCTTGATCCAGGCGATGTCGAGGAAGACGCCGCCGTGCGGGCTGCCGCGGCCTTCCTGGACTTCGCGGCGAATGCCGCGGGCGACGTGATCGCGGGTGAGGAGTTCGGGCGGGCGGCGGGCATTCTTGTCGCCTTGGGTGTAGCGCCAGCCTTCTTCTTCGGAGTCGGCGGTTTGATTTACGTAGGCCGGAGGAATGTCTTTGAACATGAAGCGCTCGCCGTTTTTATTGCGCAGCACGCCGCCTTCGCCGCGAACGCCTTCGGTGACCAGGATGCCGCGAACGCTGGGCGGCCAGATCATTCCGGTGGGATGAAATTGCACGAATTCCATATCCATCAGCGACGCGCCGGCGTGATAGGCGAGAGAGTGGCCGTCGCCGGTATATTCCCAGCTGTTGCTGGTGATGGAGTAGGCGCGGCCGATGCCGCCGGTGGCGAGGACGACGGCTTTGGCGCGGAAAAGATGGAAGCGGCCGCGTTCGCGGTCGTAGCCGAACGCGCCGGCGATGCGGTTGCCATCTTTCAGCAGGGTGACGATGGTGTGTTCCATGAAAACGTCGAGGCCGAGATGAATGCCGTGGTCCTGCAGCGTGCGGATCATTTCGAGGCCGGTGCGGTCGCCGACGTGGGCGAGGCGGGGATAACGATGGCCGCCGAAATTGCGCTGGAGGATGCGCCCGTCCTTGGTGCGGTCGAAAACCGCGCCCCAAGCTTCGAGTTCGTGGACGCAGTCGGGCGCTTCTTTGGCGTGAAGTTCGGCCATGCGCCAGTTGTTCAGATATTGGCCGCCGCGCATGGTGTCGGCGAAGTGCACGCGCCAACTGTCGCGGTCGTCGACATTGCCCATGGCAGCGGCGATGCCGCCTTCGGCCATGACGGTGTGGGCTTTGCCCAGGAGCGATTTCGAGATGACGGCGACTTTCACTCCGGCGGCCGAAGCGGCGATTGCGGCACGGAGTCCGGCGCCTCCGGCACCGATGATGAGAACGTCGTGATCGTGGGTGATGTAATCCGGCACTAAGAAATCCTCCAAGCCTGCAGGGGTTAAAACTCCTGATTTTAGGAAACTTTTTGGCACGGCTGAAGCCGTGCGCTGACGAACACCGAAACGGGTTCTAGAAAATCCTGAAATCGGTCCAGATACCCATCGAACACAAGCGCACGTACAAATCGCTGAACATGACCATGAACAGGCTGCACCAGGCGAAAAGCAGGTGGCTGCGGTTGAGGCAGCTGACGCAGTCGTAGGCTTTTTTGCGGACGGGCGCGCCGGCGAGGCGATCGCGGAACCCGCCGATCAGATGGCGCAGGGAATGGCAGCCCAAGGTGTAACAACTGAGCAGCGTGACATTCGCGAGCAGGACGAGAGTGCCGACGCCGATGCCGAAGTGGCCGTTGAACCAGCAGGCTTGCCAGACGTCATGCGCGAGCAGCAAAAGAAAAATCAGCGCGAGATACAAAAAGTAGCGGTGGATATTCTGGAGGATCAGCGGAAAGGAGCGCTCGCCCCAGTAGGATTTGCGCGGTTCGCCGACGGCGCAGGACGGAGGATCGGCCCAGAACGCTTTGTAGTAGGCCCCGCGGTAGTAGTAGCAGGTGACGCGAAAACCGCCGGGGGCCCAGAGGATCAGGACGGCGGCGGTGACCCAGGCGGGCATCCAGGATGGTTTGGCTCCGAACCAGGCCTGGCCGGAAGGCCCGAATAATTCCGGCGAATAAAATGGAGAGATATAAGGACCGAAACGATAATGCGCGCCTTGCAGCGCGGCCCAGGTGGCGTAAACAATGAAGGAGGAGAGGCCCAGGAAAACGAAAAGCGGTTGAACCCACCAGTGGTCGGCGCGGCGCGTTTGGCCGAAACCGGATGGCGACAATGGGACGTCAATCTGCGACATCACACCTCCCAAGACCTGACATGAAACCGATGGAAGCTCAGACGAAGACTAAGCTGCAGCGGTTTCGACTGCAAAGATTACTCGCTGGCGAGGGTGAGCGCCAGCGTGAATGCGAGCGAACCGTCGGGTTAGGTATCACGCGGCGAAATTCAATGTCAATGGAATCCGGTATCGTAAGCGACCGAGGTTGTGGCTTGGGGACATCATCACAGTGGCATTTTTTCAGCTATTGAATCTGTGCTCGTATTGCGACCGAGAGCCAAGGATCGCTTAGCCGGAAATGCAGCTATTCGGCCACGGTGGGAGGCCCGTTCGAACTGAGCCTCCGCCGCCAGCCTGAGCATTATCTCGCGCACGACGATCATCAAAACTTCAACTTATTATTTCGCCGGCGCCAGCCCCGCAACAACTGCGGCAACTTTATCGAGTGTCTCGTTCCAGCCCTCGAGTTGTCCGCTGTTCTTTGCGTCTTCCATGGGCTCATTGCCAATCAAGGTGAGTTTCGTCTGGCCGTTTCCAAAGTCCTCAAAAATAACCACGTCGCGCGCATCCTCTACGGCCTCATGTTCGATTCCAAGCTCCGCAGGGTCAACCTTGTTTCCCTTCGCGTCGGCAAAGTACATGGAGTAAACGATCTTCTCGTGCGGAACAATCTCGTGGTATTCCCCGCCATTCCAGCCCTCCTGCCCATCCGGCGATTTCATGCAGTAGAGAAATTTTCCTCCCACGCGAAAATCAATCTTGCAAACCGGTGCAGTAAAACCCTTCGGCCCCCACCACTGCATCACGTACTGCGGGTCGGTCCACGCCTTCCAAACCAAGGCGCGTGGAGCGTCAAAAACTCGAGTGATCACCATCCGCTCTTTCTCGTTAACCGTGTTTTTTGTCATCTCGGACCTCCGCCTTTTTCATTTGATTCACAACCATATCCAACTTGTCGAATCTCTCTTCCCAGAATCGGCGATAGTTAGTCGCCCAGTCGCTGACCGTCTTTATCGCCTCTGGCCTAAGCGTGCACACGCTCTCTCTTCCACGCTTCGTCTTGATCACAATCCGGGCCCGCACCAGGTAGGCAATATGTTTTGAAATCATCTGCTGCGAGAGGGCAAACGGTTCCGTCAATCCATGCACCGAGGCAGGCCCATGGGAGAGTCGTTCGATCATGGCCCGGCGGGTTGGATCAGACAGAGCGGCGAATGTTGTATCGAGCTTATCCACAACCATATGGTAGTGGATTATCAGTGGATGTCAAGGGTGGGTTTTGGAGTTCCCGATTTTTGTTTCCTGATCTCTGAACCCTGACACCTGCGTTAATATATGTTTCCCCAAGCGACGCCGGGGGAGGTCAACTAAATTTTAGCGTTCAAGCCAACGCAAACTTCACGACCTTTACCGCCGCAGCACTCAGTTTTGAAATCGCGGTAAAACCACATGATTGCATAACAACGCCGGCTCCTGAGACCCGAGTAGACTATGGTTTGTCGACGACCAAAGGCTCGGGAAGAAAGGAGCCGGACATGCTGATGATAGGCGTGGATTATCACCCGAGCGATCAGTACATCGCGTTTGCTGACACCGAGACAGGAGAGTGCGGTGAACGGCGATTGAACCACGATGATGGAGAAGCACAGAAGTTCTATCGGGATCTGCAATCGAGAGCGGCTAGCGTGCGAGTGGGGATGGAAGCCACCGGNTATTCCCGCTGGTTCGAGCGGNTGTTGGCAGAGCTGAGGATCGAACTGTGGATCGGGGATGCCGCGGAGATTAAGACCAGACGAGTCCGCAAGCAGAAGACCGATTCCAACGACGCCCGACTTCTGTTGAGGTTGCTATTGGAAGATAACTTCCCCCGGATCTGGGTTCCGAGTCCGGAGAATCGCGATCTGCGGCAACTGCTATGGCATCGGCACCGCATGGTGCAGATGCGGACACGGATGATGAACCAGCTGCAGGCTCTGGCGATGAACGAAGGTCAGCGGCGGAAGAAAAAGCTGTGGAACGAACAAGGGCGAGCCCAGCTGGAAGGACTTCCGTTGGCAGCGTGGGCCTCGCGGCGGCGCAAAGACCTGCTCGAGCTGCTGGATCGGATGAACCCAACGATCGAAGATCTCACCCGGGCCATCGAGCGAGAAGCCAGGAGACGGAGTGAAGCCGCGCGGCTGATGACTCATCCCGGCGTCGGACCGATCACGGCGCTGGCCTTCACTCTCATCATCGGAACTCCGCAAAGGTTTGGGTGCGGCAAGCAGATCGGCAGCTATGTCGGACTGATTCCTGCGGAAGATTCCAGCGCGGGTCATCAACGGCTGGGCCGCATCACCAAGCAAGGCAG
>JGI12631J13338_1000012_pt1 | contig 101659 bp, 102 predicted proteins | sample BlaSpr_A8_Ref_O1_FD_13338 | JGI IMG/M metagenome (IMG submission 13338) | reverse complement strand
CCGCCGTAGGCGGCAGCACCAGCCTCTCGGTGCTCGGCGCGTATGTGTTGGCCGGCGAACTCGCGCAAGCGGGCGGAGATTACGAGCGAGCGTTCGCGGCATACGAGCGGGAGATGGGTGAGCCGGTGCGCCGCAGCCGCGCCTTTGCGCGCGGAGTCGCCATGAGCATCGTTCCGCACTCAAGAGCCGGAGTTTGGGCAATGACCCGCGCCGCTCAGCTGGTTTCGGCGCTGCCCGCCGAGCTCACCAAGGCGGTCGCGAAGCTGAACACCAAGGGTGCACGGCTACACGATTCAATGCAGTTCAAGGAGTACAGCGCGCCGGTCGCCGGCTAGCGCGCGCAGACGCAGGAAGTTACGTCAGCGAGTCCGGTGGCAGGAAGCGGTCGCCGTACTTGGCCGCCAGCTCACGGGCCCGTGCGACAAAGGCTTCCTTGCCCGTACCGGCCGGGCCCTGGTAACCGACGATGTACTGCGCACTACCACCGGTCCACGGCGGGAACCCGATACCCATGATCGACCCGATGTTGGCGTCGGCCGTAGTCGTCAACACGTTCTCGTCGAGGCACTTCTGAGTTTCCAGCGCCTCGGCGAACAGCATCCGGTCGATCATGTCCTGCAGGGGCGGGGCCGATGCGCCGGATTTGAACGTCTCCCGCAGACCCGGCCACAGCCGGGTGCGCTTGCCGTCGACGTACTCGTAGAAGCCAGCACCCTTCAAGCGGCTCGGCCGGCCGATCTCGATCATCTTCTCGACGACGGCCTCTGCCGGGTGCGGCTCGTAGGTGCCGCCGGCGTCCTCGACACCCTTGCGGGTGGCGAGAGCGATCTTGTGCATCAGCTCCATGTTGAGCTCGTCGGAAAGCTGCAGCGGCGGCGCCGGGTAGCCGGCCTGCGAACCGGCCTGTTCAATGCTGGCCGGTTCGACGCCCTCGCCGAGCATCGCCAGCGCCTCGTTGACGAAGGTGCCGATGACGCGGGAGGTGAAAAAGCCGCGGCTGTCGTTGACGACGATCGGGGTCTTACCGATGGCCAGGGTGTAGTCGAACACGCGGGCCAGCGCCTCGTCAGATGTCTTCTCGCCCTTGATGATCTCGACCAGCGGCATCTTGTCGACCGGTGAGAAGAAGTGGATCCCGATGAAGTCCTCCTGCCGCTTGACGCCGGTCGCCAGACCGGTGATCGGCAACGTGGAGGTGTTGGACCCCAGCAGCGCGTTGGGCTCGACGATGTCTTCGATCTCCTGGAACACCTTGTGCTTGAGGTCCTGGTTCTCGAAGACCGCCTCAATCACGAAGTCGACGCCGGCCAGGTCGGATGCCTCACCCGTCGGGGTAATCTTGGCCAGCAGCGCCTTGGACTTCTCTTCGCTGGTGCGGCCCCTTTCCAGCGCCTTGGCTTCCAGCTTTTCCGAGTAGGCCTTGCCCTTCTGCGCGGCCTCCAGACTGACGTCCTTGAGCACCACGTCGAAGCCGGCCTTGGCCGAGACGTAAGCGATGCCGGCGCCCATCATGCCGGCGCCCAGCACACCGATCTTCTTGATCGGAATTTTGCCGATGCCCTCGGGACGGGACCCGCCGGAGTTGATGGACTGCAGGTCGAAGAAGAACGCCTGGATCATGTTCTTCGCGACCTGACCGGTCACCAACTGCGTGAAGTAACGGCTCTCGATGCGGCTGGCGGTGTCGAAGTCCACCTGTGCGCCCTCGACGGCCGCGTCCAGGATGGCCCGCGGCGCAGGCATCGGCGCACCCTTCAGCTGCTTCTTGAGCAACGCGGGGAACGACGGCAGGATGCCGGCGAGCCCGGGCGATGACGGGGTGCCGCCAGGCATCTTGTAGCCCTTGGCATCCCACGGCTGGGTGTGGCTGTCGGGGTTGGCCTTGATCCACGCCTTGGCGGCGGGCACCAGCTCCTCGACAGTCGGCAGGACCTCGTCGATCAGGCCGATCTCCTTGGCCTGCGCCGGTTTGAACCGGGTGCCCTGGCTCAGCACCTCCATGAACGCCTTCTGGATGCCGAACATGCGCACGCTGCGGGTCACGCCGCCACCACCGGGCAGCAGGCCCAGCGTCACCTCGGGGAAACCGACCACGAGGCCCTTGGCGTCGGCGGCGATGCGGTGGCGGCACGCAAGCGTGATCTCGAGACCGCCGCCGAGCGCAGCACCGTTGATGGCGGCGACGACGGGCTTGCCCAGGGTCTCCAGTGTGCGAAGGTCGCCCTTGATCCCCTCGACGGTGCTGAAGAACTCGCCTGCATCCTCCGGCTGGGCCTTGATCATCATCGTGAGGTCACCACCGGCGAAGAAGGTTTTCTTTCCACTTGTGATGACGACGCCGGTGATCGAATCCTTCTCGGCCACAAGGCGTTCGACGGCGTTGTGCATCGACTCGGCGTAGTGATCGTTCATCACGTTGGCCGAGCCAGTCGGGTCGTCGAGTGTCAGGGTGACGATGCCGTCGGCATCCTTATCCCACTTGATCGTGTTCTCTGCCATGGTCTTTCAGGCCTCTCAGACTCGCTCGATGATGGTCGCGACGCCCATGCCACCGCCGATGCACAGCGTGATCAAGGCGCGTCGGGCATTTCGCCTTTCAAGCTCGTCCACCATGGTTCCGGTGATCATGGCGCCGGTGGCGCCCAGCGGGTGGCCCATCGCGATGGCGCCACCGTTGACGTTGAGCTTCTCGTCGGGGATGTTCAGATCCTTCTGGAACTTCAGTACCACCGACGCGAACGCCTCGTTGAGCTCGAACAGGTCGATTTCGTCAACGGTCAGCCCGGCACGGTCGAGCACCTTGCGGGTGGCGGGAGTCGGGCCGGTCAGCATGATGACCGGATCCGCACCGCTGGTGGCGGTGGCCACGATGCGCGCCCGCGGGGTCAGGCCCTGCGACTTGCCGGCGGCCTCAGAGCCGACCAGCACCAATGCGGCGCCGTCGACGATGCCGGAGCTGTTGCCGCCGGTGTGCACGTGGTTGATCTTCTCGACGTAGTGGTACTTCTGCAGCGCCACATCGTCGAAGCCGCCCATCTGGCCCACGCCGTCGAACGCGGTCTTGAGCTTGGCCAGGCCCTCGGCCGTGGTGTCGGGGCGCATGTGCTCATCGTGATCGAGGATCACCAGACCATTTTGGTCCTTCACCGGCACGACCGACTTGGCGAAGTAGCCGCCCGACCACGCCGCAGCAGCCTTCTGCTGCGAACGTAGCGCGTAGGCGTCGACGTCATCGCGCGAGAAGCCCTCGATAGTAGCGATGAGGTCGGCGCCGATGCCCTGCGGGACGAAGCCGATGCGGTAGTTGGTCTCCGGGTCGGTGGCCCATGCACCGCCGTCGGATCCCATCGGAACGCGACTCATCGACTCCACGCCGCCGGCCAGCACCAGGTCGTCCCATCCGGAGCGGACCTTCTGTGCGGCGGTGTTGACGGCCTCCAGGCCTGACGCGCAGAACCGATTGAGCTGAAATCCGCCGGTGGTCTCGGGCAGCTTGGCCACCAGTGCGGCCGTGCGGGCGATGTCGCCGCCCTGGTCGCCGACCGGCGAGACGACGCCCAGGATGACATCGCTGATCAGGTTCTCGTCCAGGTCGGGGAAGCGCGTGCGCAGTTCGTCGATCAACCCGACGACCAGGTTGACGGGTTTGACTTCGTTCAACGACCCGTTGCGCTGTTTGCCTCGCGGTGTACGGATGGCCTCGTAGATGAAGGCTTCTTCGGACATGTCGACTTCCTGTTCGCAAATGTGGGGTTCGGATCCGTCTTAAAGACTAGGTCCAGTACCAGCACACTAACAGGGCGCCCGGCCAACCTGTTGGTTGGGCAAGTCTCGCTGGTCAACCCGAACGTGACGCTGCAGTCACGCTCGCCGACGAGTGTGACACTGCAGTCACGATCGGGCCTGAAGCTAGGCTCAACCACCATGACGGTGTCGCACCTACGGCCCTACGCGACCACGGTGTTCGCCGAAATGTCGGCGCTGGCCGCGCGGATCGGCGCGGTGAATCTCGGCCAGGGCTTTCCCGACGAGGACGGGCCGCCGGCAATGCTGAAGGCCGCGCAGGACGCCATCGCCGACGGCGTCAACCAGTACCCGCCGGGATTAGGCATCGCACCACTGCGGCAGGCCATCGCGGCCCAGCGTCGGCGGCATTTTGGCATCGAGTACGACCCCGACACCCAGGTGCTGGTGACGGTCGGAGCCACCGAGGCCATAGCGGCAGCAGTGTTCGGCCTGGTCGAGCCGGGCTCGGAGGTGCTGCTGATCGAGCCGTTCTATGACTCGTACTCGCCAGTGGTGGCAATAGCCGGCGCACACCGAGTCGCTGTGCCGCTGGTCCCCGATGGCGACGGCTTTGCGCTGGACACCGACGCCTTGCGGAGTGCCCTGACATCCCGGACCCGGGCGTTGATCATCAACTCACCGCACAACCCAACCGGTGCCGTGCTGAGCGCAACCGAGCTGGCGGCCATTGCCGAGATCGCCGTGGCAGCCGACCTGTTGGTGATCACCGATGAGGTCTACGAGCATCTGGTGTTTGACGGACGCCGGCACCTGCCGCTGGCCGGCTTCGCCGGCATGGCCGATCGCACGATCACCATCTCCAGCGCGGCCAAGATGTTCAACTGCACCGGTTGGAAGATCGGATGGGCCTGCGGCCCAGTCGAACTCATCGCAGGGGTGCGCGCGGCAAAACAGTATCTGAGCTACGTCGGCGGTGCACCGTTTCAGCCGGCAGTGGCCCTCGCGCTGAATACCGAAGACGAATGGGTAGCCGCACTTCGGAATTCTTTACAGGCCAGACGCGATCGCCTGGCGGCCGGATTGACCGAGATCGGCTTCGCGGTGCACGACAGCTACGGCAGCTACTTCCTGTGCGCCGACCCACAGCCGCTGGGGTACGACGACAGCACGGCGTTCTGCGCGGCATTACCGGAGAAGGTCGGGGTGGCCGCCATCCCGATGTCGGCATTCTGCAATCCGGCGCCAGCCCATACCTCAGAACAAACCAAGGTCTGGAATCACCTGGTGCGCTTTACCTTCTGCAAACGCGACGACACCCTCGACGAGGCCATCAGGCGACTGTCGGCCCTCCGCGACTAACCGGTTATGGTGACGGGCCCAAACTGTTGCGAGTCATCACGAAATCACGCAGGCCCTCGGTCGCGGCTTTGAGGACTTTCGCGCGCGCTCGGTTGATCAGAAACTCCGGTAGCGGCGCCGACGGCTCCAAGGTGATGTCAAAACGCACCCGCGTCCGGCTCAGTCCCTCACGCTGAAGGGTGTATTCGACATGCTGGCCGTGCTGCTGGACGGTCTTCTTGGCGTCCCACACCAGCCAACTGGGGCCCCAATGGAATTCGAGCAGCTGGTGGTCGACGATCCCGATCACCTTGACTGTGACTGCGACATGGTATGGCCGCCCGTCGGGATAGGTGTCGACGACTTCGGCTTTCTTGTATATCGAAGACCACAGCGGCACCGCGGTGATATCAGCCAGCGCATCCAGAATCACTTCCGGCAACGCATCAATGATAATTTCCCGCGATGCTTGTACGGCCACTGCTACAAAGTCAGCAATCTGATTTCGATTGCGAACCGGGTTGAGCGGTAATGTCGAAGACGCTCATTCGCTGCGCTCTTTGACGACCTTATTGTTGACGACCCATTTGCGCAGCCCCTCAGTCGCGGCATCCAAAACGAGCTTGCTGGCGCGCTTGACGATGAAAGCCGGAATCGGGCCCGACGGTTCGACGGTGATATCGAAACGCACCCGCGACTTATCGACGCCTTCGGGTTGGACGATGTACTCGATATGTTGTCCATGCTGCTGGAATGTCTCTTTGGCGTCCCAGATCACCCAGTTTGGGCCCCAGTGATATTCAAGGATCTCCTTATCGACGATCCCCAGAATTTTGACGATGGCTTTCACGTGGTGCGGTCGGCCGTCCGGGTACCGGTCGAGTATTTCCATCCGTTTGTGCACAGGAGACCACGCGGATAACATACTGACATCGCCCAGCGCCTCCATGATCACTTCCGGCGGCGCATCGATCACAATTTCCCGAGATGCCTGTACGGCCACTAACGCAACGCTAGCACCACGCGGCCCTGTTCGTGTGATATGCGCGATGCAATTTCTTGGTTACCAGCCTATTTCGGTGAACGGTGTAGTTGAGCGCGGCGGCGGCCCGACCGGCCCGGCCGGTGTTCGAGAGAAACGCGGGGCGGGCGCGGCTTGCTCGACACCGTGGGCGGTGATCACCGTCGATCGCGCGTTCAAATGGTCACTCGTGGCGGCTTCGCTCCAGGTCAACACCGGGGTTGCACATGCATCGGTGCCGGCGAAAACCCGCGTCCACTCGTCCAGGGTCCGGCTGGCGAACCGTTCGGCAAAAAGGTCGTGCATCTGCTGGTATGAGCCGATGTCGAGCTGGTTGGGCACCGCGTCGGCCGACAGGCCGAGCCCGCTCAGCAACGCCGCGAAGAACTGCGGCTCGATGGCACCGACGGCCATGTACTTGCCGTCGGAGGTCTCATAGCAACGGTAGAACGGGGCTCCGCCGTCGAGCAGGAACGATTCGCGCTCGTCGCGCAGCGCACCGGTCGACTTCATGGTCCACATCATCTGCGCGAGCACGCTGACCCCGTCGACCATCGCGGCATCGATGACCTGACCCTTGCCCGAACGTTCCCTTTCGTACAGCGCGACGACGATGCCCAGTAGCACCAGCATCGAGCCGCCGCCGAAGTCGGCGACGAGGTTCAGCGGCGGCATTGGCGGGCGGTCCCGGTAACCCAGCGACGACAGCGCACCGGTCTGCGACAGATAGTTGATGTCGTGGCCTGCCGTCGGGGCTAAAGGTCCGTCCTGCCCCCAGCCGGTGATCCGCGCGAAGATCAGGCGCGGGTTGACCGCCGCGCAGTCGTCAGGTCCGATTCCGAGTCGCTCACAGGTGCCGGGCCGGAAGCAGTCCAGCAGCACGTCGGCCTTGGCGGCCAGCTCCAGTAGTGCTCCCGGCTCCGTCTTGACGTCCAGGTCGACGATGCGCTTACCGCGGTGCAGCAAGTCGCGATCCTCCGACGGCATCTGCAGGCCGCCGGGGCGGCGCACCCGCACCACGTCGGCGCCCAAGTCGGCGAGCACCATTCCGGCATGCGGGCCTGGTCCGATGCCGCCGAGTTCGATGACCTTCACCCTGGCCAAGGGGCCCCGGATGGTCACGGTAGCTATTTACCCTTCACCTTCAGCACGCGTTTGCGCAGGCCTTCGGTCGCTGTATCTATCGTCCCCTTGACGGCGCGTTTCAGCACGAAGCCGGGCAGTGGTATCAGCGGGTCGACGCTGATCTGGAATTTGACCTTGGTGCGGTCGCCGTCGGGTGTCAACGTGTAAGACGCATCCTGCGAACGCTGGGCGGTGGAGCTGACCAGCGTCCAGCTCACCGCGTTATCGCCCCACGTGTAGGCCACCACCTGCTCGTCGGCGATCCCCGCAGCCTTGACTTTCATCTTCGCCTTGCTGGGCCGCCCGTCGTCTCCGGTCTCGAGCACCTCTGAGCTCTGATGCGCCCCTGACCACTCGGTCAACGACTCGAGATCGGCGATGACGTCAAGGATCTCCTCCGGGCTGGCGTCGATCACAACTTCCCGGGTCTCGTTGATTGCCATGGCCCGCACCATAGCGAACCCGCGTTCGGCCGGGAACCATTTCGACCGGGCGTACCGTCGTCCTCGTGAGTGATGCCGCGACCGATCCCGACTACACCGTCGGTGATTACCTACTCGACCGCCTCGCCGAACTCGGCGTCTCCGAGATCTTCGGCGTTCCCGGCGACTACAACCTGGAATTCCTCGACCACATTGTCGCCCATCCAGCCATTCGGTGGGTGGGCAACGCCAACGAGCTCAACGCCGGCTACGCCGCCGATGGTTACGGCCGCTTACGCGGAATGTCAGCTGTGGTAACGACATTCGGCGTAGGTGAGCTCTCAGCAAGCAATGCGATCGCGGGCAGCTATGCCGAGCACGTGCCCGTGGTGCACATAGTCGGCGGCCCCTCGAAAGACGCTCAGCTCGCCAGGCGGCCGCTGCACCATTCGCTCGGCGACGGGGACTTCGAGCACTTCTTCCGGATCAGCCGCGAAATCACCTGCGCTCATGCCAATCTCATGCCGGCGACGGCCTGCAGAGAGATCGACAGGGTGCTCAGCGAAGTGCGCGAGCAGAAGCGGCCCGGATACATACTGCTGTCCACCGACGTAGCGCGCTTCCCCACCGAACCACCCGGTGCTGCGCTGCCTCGCTACACCGGGGGCACCAGCCCCCGCGCGCTGTCGATGTTCATCGATGCCGCCGCCGAGCTCATTGCCGACCAGCAGTTGACTGTGCTCGCCGACTTGCTGGTCCATCGCTTGCAGGCGGTCGAAGAACTCGAAGCGCTACTGGCGGCCGATGTGGTTCCCTACGCCACGTTGATGTGGGGAAAGAGTCTGCTCGACGAAAGCTCGCCGAACTTCCTGGGGATCTATGCCGGCGCGGCCAGCGCCGAACCGGTACGCACCGCCATTGAGGATGCGCCCGTTCTGGTCACCGCAGGGGTGGTGTTCACCGATATGGTGAGCGGCTTCTTCAGCCAGCGAATCGATCCGGCCCGCACCATCGACATCGGGCAGTACCAGAGCACGGTGGCCGGCCAGGTGTTCGCGCCGTTGGAAATGGGTGCCGCGCTCGAGGCACTGGCTCAGATCCTGAAGCAGCGTGGGATAAGTTCACCACCCGTCGTTTCGCCAGGTGACGAACCGTCCTCAAAAGAAGAAACAGCCAGAACACCGGCGCGCGATCAACCGCTGACCCAACAGATGCTGTGGGATCGGCTTTGCGAAGCACTCACACCCGGAAACGTGGTGCTCGCCGATCAGGGGACCTCGTTCTACGGCATGGCCGACCACCGGCTGCCGCAGGGAGTCACATTCATCGGCCAACCGCTGTGGGCCTCAATCGGTTACACGCTGCCCGCTGCGCTTGGAGCCGGCGTGGCGCATCCGAACCGAAGGACGGTGTTGCTGATCGGCGACGGGGCGGCACAGCTGACCATCCAAGAACTCGGCACGTTCTGCCGCGAGGGGCTGTCCCCCGTCATCGTGGTGGTCAACAACGACGGCTACACCGTCGAGCGGGCGATTCACGGCGAAACGGCCCCCTACAACGACATTGTCAGCTGGAGTTGGACCGACATCCCCAATGTGCTGGGGGTGGCCAAACACCTCGCGTTCCGGGCGCACACCTACGGTGAACTCGACGACGCACTCATCGCGGCAGCAGATCATAAGGACCGCATGGTGCTGGTCGAGGCGGTCTTGCCGCGGCTTGAAATCCCCCGCCTGCTCGTCGAACTCGTCCAACCCACGTCGCCGGACGGCAGCCCGCGTCGCTGAGGCCGCTCACCGGCTACACCGAGCGTGTTTTTCGATCCGGACTCGCTGAGGTAAGGATCGCCCGAACCGTCCGCCGGCAGCGCCCGCAATCAGCGCCTGCTCCGCAGGCCTGCGCGACGTCTTTTGTCGTCGATGCCCCGGCTGCGATGGCATCGGCCACCTTTTGGCTGGTGACTCCGTTACACAAACACACGAACATCGAGCGATCCGGTTACTTAAGTCTCGATACTCATCATGTCGAAGAAACGGCCAACGAAAAGCGGTGGGTAAGCGCCCATTCCCGCCCCCGACATCCACGCGGCCGCGGCGTCGGGATGGTCGATCCATTGCCGCGCGCTCTCTTCGTCGGGAAACTCCTGCAAGATCAATACTTCGTGGTCATCGTCGAAAGCCTGGAAGACCCAAGTCTTTCGGATGCCGGCGGCGGTGAACCTGTCCATTGCATAGCCGACCTCCGCGGTCAGCGTCGACACATCCTCGACGGAAGCGATTCCGGCCACCACTACGCCGGGCGCTCCCGGGTTCGAGGGTGACAGGGGTGGTGGGACGAACCTGTCGATGATCTCGCCGGCAAAGACCGCGGGAATATCGTCGACGCCCGCGGCATCGAACCAGTCGAAGAAGACCCGCGAGCGGAGCAGCTCCACGATCGGCTCACGGCTGCGCACTCCGATCATCACCAAGACACGGCCGTAGTCGTGCGTGGATGTGTAGACCAGAACGTGGTGGGCACCAATGTCGGCGAGTGCGGATTTGTTGCGCTCGAGCAGCGGCCACACCCGGGCCGGATCCGGGACGCGATAGTCCGATGCGATCACCATCGAGTGAATGTCGTTCGTCATCGCTACCTGCTCAGCAACTGCCTTACACCGGATTGAACGACGAAATGAGCCACTTTCCGTCGGCTTTGGTCAGCGAGGCCACAACGCTACTGGACGTCAGGGACGGTTCGGGTCGATCCGCGCTCTGGGAGCTTTGGTTGACGAACAACAGCACCACGGCCGAGTCCGGATGGAACTCCGACAGGGCGGAACGAAGCACCACCGCGGCGGTCTTTATGGACTTCTGCTTGGCGGCCGGTTTGACGATCTCGTCGCTGAACTGGCTGTAGTACTTCAAGAAGTCACCCGTCAAATGGGACTTCGCAGAAGCGATGTCGCTGTCGATGCTGTTCGGTGAATACGACAGGACCGCAACGGTTCCCTCGCTGGCGGCCGAGAGTGCCGCCTTTGCGGCCGCGCCATCGGTCGCCCGGTCTGGCAGGTATGAGAAGTAGAACAGTCCGCCCAGCAACGACACCGAGGCCACCACCAGCAATGCCAGCAGAGCAGCACGGATCCTGCCCGACAACGGTGTCGTCACCCGGGCAGCGAAGCGCTTCAGCCGGCCGGGCTGCGGGTCGTCATCGATGGGCTCGATCTCTTCGGCGGCTACAGTCTCTGCGCCGTCTGCGGTTTCTTCGACAACCGAGGTTTCCTCTGCGCTCACGGCACGAACTCCACTTTCGACATCTTAAGCTGCTTACCGTCGCGGGCGATCGTCACGATCAGCCGGTACGTACGCGGATCCTGCTTGGCGCCAGCCGCATTGGTAATCTCCGATGTGGAGGCGACCAGCACGACCGCTGAATTGTCTGTCATCGTGTCCAGGTCCACAGCGGCGGCCTGAACGGTGCCTTGCGAGACCACCTTCGACTGTTCCACCACCTTGATGAAATCGTCAGCCATCTTGAGGAAATCGTCCCTGAATGTGCCGGTGGAGTCGTCGGCGATGCGCTGCACACCCTCCTTGGCGTTATTGAAGTCCATCGATGTCAATGTCACGACGCCCTGCCGCGCCGCTGCGGCGAACTCTGTCGCACGCTGACGCTGCTGGGTCGCATGGCGATGATCCAGGACCATATACACGCTGCCCGACAGCGCGGCGAGAATGACGACAACGGCAAGGGCTGCGGCGACGGTGGACCATTTGGGACGGTGGAGCCGGCGGGGCCAACGTCGTGCAGGCTTCTCCGCCGCATCGTCCGCAGCGGAGGTATCGGCGTCAGCTTCGGCGACGGCGTCGTCCGGCTCGACTTTTTCCTTCTCAACCTCAGTCTCGACATCTTCCGGCTTATCCGCAGACTCGGTAGCTTCCGGCTCAATCTTTGGGGTGTCTTGCACCTCGGTCGCAACGGAGTCTGCCGGGTTCGCCTCGTCGTCTTCTAAGACTGCTTCTTCTAAGACTGCTTCTTCTGACACTGCTTCTTGTGTGGCCGGTTGTTCTTTGGCTTCGACGACTTCGGCCTCGCGGCGCAATTGGATGGCGCGGGCGCGGGCGCGGGCGGCGGCGGCAAGGGCTTCAGCTTCCGCGGCCTCTGCCTCTGCCTGATCGGCCAGCGACCGCATCTCCGCGGCAGTGTGCGGTGTGTCGTCGCCGTTCACCGGAACCAATTTCGTGTCAGCAGCATTCTGGCGGCCGCCGCCGCTCACCGCTCACCAGCCCGAGAACGAGGCTGCTCTTGACTCAATATCAAACTCCTCTACCGCTTGCCCGTCAGTGACAAGTTCGCTTCTTAGCCGCCAACGGCCGGCGACGGTATCCCGGCGTCGATCGAACTTGCCGACCGATTCGATGCCTCCGCGGGGCACAACGGACGTCGCCGTTGGGTCACCCTACTCGGCACACGTGATGGCGCGCGAGCACATCGCCGGCAAACGACTCCTCCGTGTCGATGGCCTAGCAGAGCCACGTTATCACTCACCGCTATGGATCCTACGGAGGCCGTCGGACTTTGACGCCAAAGCTGCTGCACAACGTGCGGAAATCGTGTTCTCGTTTCGGGCATATCGGACAACCCGATTCACCGCAGCAGGTCTTTGACCACTTTGCCGGTCGCGTTTAGGGGTAGAGCGCCGAGAAACTCCACAGACCGCGGCACCTTGAATCCCGCCATGTGCTCGCGGCACCAGTCGATCAATTCTTGATCCCCGACAGCACTTTTCCGGACAACAAACGCCTTGCCCACTTGTCCGAGCCGCTCGTCGGGAACGCCGATGACCGCCGCTTGCGCAACGGCCGGGTGGTTCAGCAGGAAACCCTCGATCTCAGCCGGATAGGCGTTGAATCCGCCCACAATGAACATGTCTTTCTTGCGGCCAACCACGCGCAGCCGGCCCCCGTCGTCAAAGTTTCCCAGATCTCCGGTGTGCAGCCAGCCATCGTCATCAATCGCCTCGGCGGTCGCAGCGGGATCGTCGAGATAGCCCTTCATGACGTTGTACCCGCGGACCAGGATCTCGCCGTCGTCCGCGATGTCCACCTCGATCCCATCGCACGCGACGCCCGCGGTGCTCGCGATGTCTTCGAAAGAATCGCCGGGCATCGACAGCGTCACCGTGCCGCCCTCGGTCAGGCCGTAGCCGGTCATGAGCGTCTGGAAAGGCAGCTCGGTGCGGACCCGGCGGATCAACTCCACCGGGATGTCCGCGGCACCGGTCACACCGGCCCTCAGCGACGACAAGTCGCGCTCACCTTGCGCGGACAACAACGAATGATAGAGGGTCGGTGGTCCCGGGAGCATGGTAATCCGTTCGCGCTCAATCAATTCGAGCACATGGTCAACGCCGAAGACGCGCACCGGAACGATGGTGGCACCTCGGATCATCGACGCGATACAGCCGGCCTTGTATCCGAAGATATGGAAGAACGGGTTGACGATGAGGTAGCGGTCGCCTTGGCGCAGATCGGCACGATCGCACCACTCCGCGTAGTGTCGCAACGTCTGGGCGTGGCCCATCATCACGCCCTTGGGCCGCCCGGTCGTCCCGGAGGTGTAGATGATGTCAGAGACGTCTGAACCGCTCACCGCCCGCTCGAACGGGTCGCCGCTTTCGAGGAATCCAGAGTGCAGATCGATTGCGGGGACACCGTCTGGGACCGCGAAATCCAATCCGAGAAAGCCCTTTTCGACCAAGACCAGCTTGGCGCCGCTACGACGGATGATGTCGGCGGCCTCGTCTGCTTTGAAGCGGGTGTTGACCGGAACCAACACGCCGCCCGCGGTCAGCAGACCGAACGCGGCGATGATCCATTGCGCCGAGTTGGGCGCCCAGATCGCGACACGGTCGCCTTTTTCGATTCCCGCCGAAGCGAATGCGCCTGCGGCACGGCGCACCCGCTCGGTGAGCCCGGTGAACGTGAGCCGCAGCGGGCCGTCGACGATGGCTTGGGCGTCACCGAAACGTTCAGCCGTGCTGAGGACCATCTCGGGGATGGTCTGCCATTCGGGCCGCCCTGTCACACCGACATCAGCCGAGCGAGGTTGCCTCCCATGATCTTCGTTTGGTCTTCGACGCTCAGGTGCTGCAGTGCGTCGGCGTAGTGGCGGGGTTCGGCGAGTCCCTCCGGGTGCGGGTAATCCGAGCCGTAGAGCACCCGCTCGGCACCGATCAGCTTGACGAGGTCACTGATGCCGTCCTCGTAGAACGGGCTGATGTGGATGCGGTTCTTGATCTCCTCGACCGGGTCACCGCCGGGGAAGCTCTCTGGCGTTTTCTTGTAGACGTCGGCCAGCTGATCCAGTAGCGGGAACAACCACTTCGAGCCGGCTTCGATGACCGCGACCTTGAGCTGCGGGATGCGGTACAACGCACCGTGAATCACCCATGATGCGACGGCGTCCTGCACCGGGCGCCACTCGTTGAGCATGCCGAACGCGTTCGTCTGGAAGGGCAGCATTTCGTTGTCACCGCCGTCCCACTCTGCGGTGTAGCGCGCATACCCACTGTCCGACGAATGCATGGCGACCAGCACGTCGTGCTCGACGCAGCGTTGCCAGAACGGGTCGAACTCCGGCAGCGCAAACGACCGCGGACCCCGATATCCGGGCACGGGAGCCGGGCGCACCAAGATCGCGCGGGCACCACGGGCGACCACCCAGTCCAGCTCCTCGATCGCCTTCTCAACGATCGGCAGGCTCACCACCGGCACCGTGAAGATCCGGTCCTGGTAGCGGAAACCCCATTCCTCGTGCAGCCATTCATTGAGTGCGTGCACCACGATATGAATGAGCGCCGGGTCGTCGCGCATCCGCTCCTCGATCAGGCTGGCCAGTGTCGGGAACATCAGAGAGCGGTCGACTCCCAATTCGTTCATCAGCTCCAAGCGGGGACCCGGCTCGCGGAACGCGGGAATCGCGCGCATCGGCTCGCCGAAGATCTCGCGACGGCTCTTGCCCTCGGGGTTGCCGACTCTGAAGTACTCCTCCATGGCCCCCGGCCTCGCGACCACTTCGAAGGTGGGGTTGGGGATGTAATCGCTGATCTGCCCGCGGATCGCGATCTTGGTCCGGCCGTTCACCTGTACGTACTGGATCACGTTCTTGTACTGCTTGGGCAGGTACTTGGTGAGCGAGTCCTCGGTCTCATACAGATGGTTGTCCGCATCGAACAGGGGGTACGACAGCGCGCCCGACGGCATGAAATCCTCCTTCGCAATTTACGAGAATACTATTCTCTTGCCCGGCCGGCCGCAACGTGCCAGCGCAGCTCGCCACTACGCCAGCGGCCCCAAAGCCGGGGCAGCGTCAGGAGACCAGAGTCAGTTGGCCGCAGTTCAGCACGTCGCGTTGATTTTGAACGTGGCAGTAGCCGGTTCACCGGGTTTGTCGGTCTTGAAGCCGTTGGCGGTACCGGTGATGGTGAATTTGTCGCCATTTAGGCTCATGTTGGCGTCACCTCCGTCGTCTTTCGAGTACATGCCGGTAAAGCCACCCAGATTCTGGATATGGACCGACGTCGCGGTAAGCGGCTGCGCGCGTTCGTCGATGACGATCTGGGCCCCCGCATAGTCGCCGCCGATGTAAATCGTGCGGTACCACTCCAACTGAGCACACTTGACGGCTTGGATCCGCGCGTCGTTTCCGTCGACGGTCACCGATGCCGTGCTGGAGATCGGGGTTTCCGGCCGTGGGGTGCAGGCGCCGAGGACGGCTACCGCGAGCGCCACACCGGCTGCCGCCACAATTCGGTCCGGCATTTGGCCACCTCAATCCTCGACGATCGAACTTATGCGCCTGCAGCGATGATGTTATTCTCCCTCAATGAGAATGCCAATATCGGCGTTTTCGTCCAAGGAGCTATAACACGTGGTGCACCTGGAGTTCGACAACGGCTTGGCGCGCAAACCCGTCACGCTCGACACCATGGAGCAGCTGGAAAAAGCGATCGATGCGGCGGCGGGCACCCGAACCCCAGAAACCGAGACAAAGCGCTTAATCAGCGGCGTTTCGCCTGATGAGGCGATAGCATCCTGTGCACGGCGGGTAGTGAACCGCACCGCAAGTCCAAGCGGCGCAGCTGGAGGAGCGACATGAAAAATGCCGTGAAAAGGCAACTGGGCGTCAGTTCAGTGATTCTGCTGGCAGTGTTGTTGGGAGTGCCGGGTCTACTGCTGGTGAGCACCGGACGGGCACAAGCCGATGACCCGGTCTGGCATCAGGTCACGTACACCGTCTCGGCAAAGAACCCGATCTACACCGACATCTATTACCAGGATCAGGACCCTACGAAGTTCTCTGATTACAGCCACAACCCGTACATATTCACTCCGCAAGTCCAAGTAGATATCGCCCCGGGCAAGCCGTGGGTCCAGACAGTGCCGCTGTTAGATCCCAACCAGTGGGCGATGGTCACGGTCACCACCGCCAGGGAACCGGGTACCCCACAGCTTCACTGTGATCTGGCGGTGGACGGGGTGGTCGTCGTCTCCAAGGACGGACCCAAGGGCGTGCTCTGTTCGCTCCGTACTTGGTGAACCGTCCAGGTCGGCGATATCCCCGCGATTGGCTGTGGCTCGCCTTCCAGGCGGCGCAGGTAACTCTCGACGAAGTCCAACGTCTCGGCGTGACCACCAGACATGCCAATCGACTGCTCGAGCACCAGAAACCGCGACAGGCTGGTCATCAGCACCGTCCACACCACCGGCGGCACATCATGGCTGTCTTCCTGGCTATCCAAGCCGTAGCGCTGCAGCGCAGACGTCACCGCTTGGCGTTCTTCATCGCGGAAGCGTTGGGCATAATAGGCGATCTCGGCTCGCATCTCCTTGCGGTGATTCGCCAGCGCCATAAACTCCATCGAAATCCGGGCGAATGCCGGAGCGGTGCCGAATCTCCACAGCGCCCACAACGGCTGAGGCGAATTCAGCAATTGCGCCTGCACCTGAAGCCCTTCTTCGGCACGGCGGCGGAAGATTTCCAGGAACAGCTCCTCCATGGTGCGGAAGTAGTAGTGGACCAGCTGAGGTTTGAGGCCCGCGCGGCTGGCGAGCCGCCGCGATGTCACCGCGGCATAGCCCTCTTCGAGCATCAACTGCTCGGCCGCGTCGAGCAGCAAGACGCGATTCTTTGCGTCCGGTGCCCCGATCCTGCGGGCCGATGTCATGCCTGTGCTCCGTACTCTTTGCGCTCCCGTGCCGATCACATGGATCGTATCGTGGTACGGCGTTGTGACCTTGACCACGACATTACCGCCATGCTAAGCAGGTGCTCAGCACATTCTCGATCTCAACATCGGGCGGCGCTACCGCTTGCCGCCGAACACCGCCGATAAACCCAGCCCAGGGGGACGCAATCAGATGAGCGACTACGCCTCGATCGACTTCTTCACCGACCAGTCACTCGTCCCCGATCCTCACCCCTACTTCGACTATCTGCGCAGCCAAAATCCGGTGTTACGCCTACCCCACCACGGGGTCGTCGCTGTCACGGGCTACGAAGAAGCCACCGAGGTCTACAAGGACACCGATACGTTCTCAAACATCGTCGCGCTCGGCGGCCCGTTCCCGCCGCTGCCCTTCAAACCGGAGGGCGACGACATCAGCCCACAGATCGACCAACACCGCAATCAGTTCCCGATGTTCGAGCACATGGTCACCATGGATCCGCCGGACCACACTCGTGCCCGGTCGGTGCTGAGCCGGCTGCTGACACCGAGTCGGCTGAAGCACAACGAGGAGTTCATGTGGCGCCTCGCCGACCGGCAACTCGACGAGTTCCTCAGCAACGGTGAGTGCGAGTTCATCTCCGAATATTCCAAGCCGTTCGCCACGTTGGTGATCGCCGATCTGCTTGGCGTTCCAGAGGAGGATCACAAGGAGTTCCGTACTGTCTTGGGTGCCGATCGTCCAGGTGCGCGGGTGGGAGGACTCGATCACGAGTCGGTAGGCATCAACCCGCTGGAGTGGCTGGACGGCAAGTTCTGCTCCTACATCAAGGACCGCCGACGCGAACCGCGCAACGACGTGCTGACCGCGCTTGCGACCGCGAAGTATCCGGACGGATCGACACCGGAGGTCATCGAAGTGTCCCGCTCGGCCACGTTCCTTTTCGCCGCCGGACAAGAAACCACGGCGAAGCTGCTCAGCGCCGCGCTACAGGTGCTCGGCGACCGGCCTGACATACAGCAACAGCTGCGCGCGGACCGCAGCCTCATTCCCGGGTTCATCGAGGAATCACTACGGATCGACAGTCCCGTGAAGAGCGACTCACGGCTGGCCCGCAAAGCCACCACAATCGGCGGCGTCGACATAGCCCCTGGCACCGTGGTGATGGTGCTACCGGGTGCCGCCAACCGCGATCCGCGCCGCTTCGAGAACCCGCACGAGTTCGACCTCCGCAGAAAGAATGTCCGCGAGCACATGGCCTTTGCCCGAGGAGTCCACTCCTGCCCGGGCGGACCGCTTGCCCGGGTGGAGGGCCGTGTGTCGATCGAGCGCATCCTGGACCGCATGTCTCACATCGCAATTAACGAAGCCCACCACGGGCCGGCCACCGAGCGCCGCTACAACTATGAGCCGACGTACATCCTGCGCGGTCTGAGTAAACTGCACCTCAGCTTCACCACCGCCGATTCAGTCGCGGCCGTGCACTGAGAATGGTTCGATCGTCTGTCTGGGTAAGCACTAAAGGAAACACCCGGACACATAGCAGCATCACCAGCGGTATCTACGGCCGCTGGACCCGCGCCAGACTATCCGCATATGGTCACTGGCGGTGGATCAGTTACCGGGGTCCATCCAGTCACCGGATCCCGCTTACATCACCTCAGTGCCAGTGTTCGTCCCAGGGGCCATTCTGCCAGTGGTCGCGGTCGCGGTATTCACCGTCGCGCCAGTGGTCGTCGTGGCAGCGGCCCCCGTCCCAGTTGCTGCCCCACCCTGGATCCCAAAACTGGCCGGGGCACCAGTGATAATCCGGGAACGGCGCGGGTTGGGCCTGGGCGACGGCAGCCGCCCCCAAACCCGCGAGCCCTAAACCGGCGGTCATTACCACCGTTGATGCTGCGGCACGTGCGATGTTTTTCATGCCGAAAGCATTACCCGATTCAGTTGCGAATGAATCCTGCTCAGCGGCGAGTTTGCTAAGAAATCCTGGGCAGAGCTTCCTCGGACGTGTGTGAGCGTGGGTCTTCTTCTGTTCCCGGCCACGGGTGGACCACGGCGCAGATCGCCGAGGACCTCCAAATCGCAGAATCCACGGTGAAGTCGAGGCTGCATTTCACCCTGCGAACGCTACGGCAGCATTCCAAGACAGCCCGCCCGCTGTGCACTCGACGCCTGGAGCCACCAACGCCTGCGAGACGGTGCGCCGCCGTCCCTGCAGGCCGACTCATATGACACGCGACGCAGATCGGCGGGGTGCTGGACCCCACTCCCCCGGTCCGGGCGGCATCCGCGAATGATGACCTCGGCCGAACGGATCCTCGCCGCCGTGGCACGTGAAGGCTTTCCACTGCCTGCTGCGCTGCTGACGATGGTGACAACCTGGTTGGACAGGTAGGTGAGAACTGAGCAGGAAGCCAGACTTCGGGTTCTTATTGCGCGCGTTAGGCCGAATGCGACTTGAGCGCTGCACCATCAGGACCCCGGAATTGTATTGGTGAAGCTTTCGCCGCGAACAGACCCCCAGGGCTCGCTTTCGTTGTTGAGGGTCACTGCCGTGGCCTCGTCGATCAGTTCGGCGAGTTGGTCTTCGGGGTCGTCGATATGGGCCAGGTAGGGGCGGGTGGCCGCCAACACGCCGGCACCGAGTAGCACCGTGGCGGTGCCCATCCAGAAGGGTAGGTGGGCGTTGAACGTCTCACCCAGCAGGCCGGCCAGCCAGGGCGCGACCGCAGCGCCGCCGAATCGCAGAAAGCTGTACCCCGCGGAGGCAACGCCCCTTTCGACGGGTGCGGCCTTCATCACGGTCTCGCTGATCAGGGGGTTGTTGACGCCGATGAACACCCCGGAGATCACGACACACGTGGTCAGGACGGCCTTGACGTCGGTTCCGATCGCCATCACCGCCAGCAGCAGCGACAACGCGAGCAGGTTGACGATCAGCACCCGCACGGTGCCAAACCGGCGCTGCAGCGTGGGCGCCACCACGACGGAGGTGAAGGCCAGTGCCAGACCCCAGCCGAAGAAGATCAGCCCGATCTGGTGCGCGCTCATGGCGAGCGGGAACGGGGCGAACGCCAGCAACGTGAAAACGCCGAAGTTGCACAGCAGCGCGGCGATCCCGACACCCAGCAGGCCACGGTGTTTAAGGGCACGGAACGGGTCGAGCAGGCTGGTGACGTGCCCGGCGCGCGGCGTCGCGGGCAACAGCAACGCCGTGACGACCAGCGCGACAGCCATCAGCGCGCAGACCCCGAAGAACGGGTCACGCCACGAGATCGACGCCAGTACCCCGCCGACCAGTGGGCCGACGGCGATGCCAAGCCCCAGAGCAGCCTCGTAGAGGATGATCGCTTGCGCCACCGACCCTTGGGCCGAGGAGACGATGGTGGCCAGCGCGGTCGCGATGAACAGCGCATTGCCCAGGCCCCACAGTGCTCGCCAGCCGACGATGCCCAGCACCGAGTCCGACATACCGGCCAGGCCGGCGCCTGCGATGATTATCAGAAGACCAAGCAGCAGAGTGTGTTTCGGCCCGATGCGACTGGACACGACACCGGTGATCAGCATCGCCACACCCATCACCGCCGTGTAGCCGGTGAACAGTAGCGACACCTGCGACGGCGCCGCGTTGAAGTTGTCGGCGATGGGTTTGAGGATCGGTCCCACCAGGCCGATGCCCATGAACGCGACGACGGATGCAAAGGCAACGGCCCAGACGGCCTTGGGTTGGCGCCACATGGGGCGGGGTTCTCCTCTTCAGGTGTCGGGTGTCGGGTGTCGGGTGTCAGTTGAGGTTGTCGGCTGGAATCAGCGGCGCCGCTGCGCGTCGTCGAGCAGACCGCGCATGATCCGTACCGCCTCGGCGAGGGTTTGACGGTCAGCGTCATCGAGCCGCGCCAGGTGTTGATCGATCGCGGCGCCGCGTTCGGCATGAACCTGAGCCAACACCGAACGGCCGTCGGCTGTGATGTGGATCCGGACGGACCTCGCGTCGGCGGAATCGGTCGTCCGTGACACCAGGCCTGCGTCCTCGAGCAGGCGGACCTGCGTGCTCATGGTCGGCTGTGAGCAGTAATCGAACGCCGCCAGGTCGGACACCCGCGCCGGGCCCTGCTCGTCGATCGCCGACAGCAGGCGGGCGCGGGCGTAGGGCAGTAGCGTCCTCACCCGCTGGGTGGCCAACCGGTGGATTCTGGCGACCACGGCCAGGAGATCGGCCGCCAGAGCGGTGTCGGTCGCCGGCGCTGAAGTCACCCACCCATTATTTACATAGAGTAAGTATATAGGCGCGGTCCCCGCCCAGTGACCCTGGTCACACTCTGCCGAGAATCGTCTCGGGCCGCGCCCGGCACAAGCCTGAACTGGCGGTGGACCGGTGCCAGCCAACCTCGTCCTGCTCGTTGACCGCATCCCGGTGAGCTAACGCACGCAGCCCTCATGGCCGCCCTGTGTGGCCACCGCGATCATCGCGGCGCCGATGCTCTGCGCCGCTTGCGGCACTTGATAATCGGCGGCGTCGAGTGCCGGTGGGCGTCACCACGCGGGGGACCGCGGCTGACCGGGGTGAGGGCCGGGCAGCTGGCATAACTGACGACGGTGCTCATGCAGTCCGCATTAAGGCATCGGTTCGAGCGCGGTAGCCGAGGTGGTTGTCGAGCTCGCCCGCTAATGACGAGGCGCAGATACGTTGGCAGGTGGCTAATTTATGGCGACGTTCGTGAGTTCGTCCAAGAGTGGCACAGCGACACGCATGGCCAGACTCAGCGTTGCCTCGTCGTCAGGGAGAGCGCTTCAAGCAATTCGGCCAGGTTGTCGCGTTGCGTCTGTAGAAGTTGAGCCCGTAGCGCCTGCCCTGCATCGGTGATGTCAATTGGCGTTGCACGCCCGTCATCGGGATCGATGAGCCTAACCACGAGACCGTCACGTTCTAACCGCCCAACCAATTGCGTCATGGCGGGCTGAGTGATCCCGCTCGCAGTTGCGAGCCCAGTAAGCCGAGTAGGACCGTCATCGGCGACCGTAGCGAGTACGGCACGCGCCGAGAGACTGAGAACCTCCGCTGGTGCCGGCTAGATGCCGCGTGAGCAGCACTGCGCCAAGATGGAGGGCATTGGCGATGTCGTCTTGCAGGTCTAAGCGACATTTCGGCTCCATTCCCAATACATCTCAGAAACGTATGCAATGGCGGAGGTTCCGGTTCGGTATCGGCGCTGCAGCCGGTTGATGAGAACGAGAGCTCCGTCGATGTCGCGGCGCAGTGCAGCTGTCTGATTCGACCCGGTTCAATCCCAAAGCCATTCAGATACGGTTCTTGCATGAACACAGTCAAGCGCTGCGCTGCCGCAGCGATCATGGCCACCGCAGGCTTTGGACTGGCGAGTGCGGGCGCTCCAGATGTCTTGGTGGCCAGCGCTCGCGCCGACGACCCGCCCTGGCCGTTTGTGGGATACCACTGGTGCCCGGGTCAGCCCTTTGACCCCGGATGGGGACCCCAATGGGAGCCGACCACCTGCCACGACGCGCACCACCGCGACATAGACGGCACGATTCATAACGGCGACTACTTCGGACCCAGCCCCTTTCAAACGTGGCCCGAGATTCCGAACACACGCCCGTGAATTCGGCCGCGAATCCGGTTACGTGTCGCCGCGCTCCCAGATTTGTTTACCGTCGTGCGCATTGCAGACCAGGAATAGGCCATCCGGCGCCTGTGCGACGTAGTACTCCGGGTAGTCAGTGCAAAGCGAGTTCTCGTCCTTGATGCCCGCCATCGGAGGTGACCGGAACCATCGAGGCTCATATCTCCTGGGCGAGCCGCAGAACATCAGCCGTCCCGGCTGCGTTGCGAAGGAGATGTCGTAGTCGGCTGTCCCGAACACGAAGTAGGTGCTGTTGTCACAGTAGGTACCGAGAATGATGTGCGGCCTGATACCCGGCGTGCAGTCAGGGTAATCGCAGATACTCGGACCCGCGGCGGCTGGCGGAGCCACAGAAACACCCAGGCCCAGCAATACGGCGACCGCTGCAACTATGAATCGCACGAGATTACTTTGCCATAGCTTCGCCGCAGCCGGAATAGAATTCTCTCATTCGGAGAAGACCAGCATCGAGTATCGCCGCAGTGGGCGCCGGCATCCCCGCCAGGCAGTGATAACGTGGCTCTCTGCTGTAGGTGCGGACGAGGAGGTGTTCCATACCGCCACGCGAGCTTCAAACTGAGGCGCTCGACGCCGATACTTCGGTAGCCGAAGCAGACGAACTCGCCGAGGCGCAAGCCCGTGCCGAGGCCGCTCGTGCCCGTGCAGTACGGCTGCGCCAACAAGCCGAGGCGGCATCGAGCGATCAAGGCAACCAGTCCGGCGCGCAGGAGGCCGAGGGGGAAGCCGAGTCGGCACCGTCGCGCCGACGGCGCCTGCATTGGCGGCTGCGTCGTCCAGGTCGGAAAGCCCTGGCTGCCGCTGCCGCTGTTGTGATCAGCTGCGGCTCGCTGGCGGCGAGCGGTTATTTGCTGTGGCAGCACCATGATGCCGTGCAGCAAAGGCAGCGCACCGCCCAGTTCGCCACGGCGGCCCGCAACGCAATTCTGACCATGCTGACGATCAACGCGAGCACGGCGAGAGCCGATGTGCAGCGTTTTGCCGACCAGACCACCGGGCAATTCAAGGCCATGGTGTTGCTGAGCGGCGAGGATTACGTCAAGGCACTCGAGCAGTCGAAGGTCAGCAGCAAGGCCGCTGTGCAAGCCGTCGCAGTGCAGTCCATGACCCAGGATTCCGCGGTTGTCCTGGTCGCGGCGAAATCCGAGCTCACCAAGCCCGATCAGGCTAAACCTGAATCGCGGTCGTGGCGAGTCGTCGTCAACCTCGAAAGAGACGGCGGACAGCTCAAGATTTCGAAAGTCGAATTCACCCCGTGACGGTCGACGACGAGGTAGCTCAGGAAACAGCGCCTGGCCGCTTCAGCCGCCGAATCAGCGCGATCGGGCGCTGGATGCGTCGTTGTCTGGCAAGGTGGCGTCCAATTCTTTTGACGATGCTGCTCATTGCCGCGACGGGGTTCGCTGCCGGCTATTTCTACTTCGTCTACCGTCCGGATGTGCAGACCGACGACGCTGCAGCACACCAGGCCGTCCAGGCGGCTAGTGATGGTGCGGTGGCGCTGCTGTCCTACTCGCCTGACACTCTTAGCCGTGATTTCACCAACGCCAAATCCCGGGTCACCGAGAACTATCTCGCCTACTACCAACAGTTCGCCGACCAGATCGTGGGTCCGTCGGCCCAGCGCGGCCAAGTAACGACGACCGCCACCGTGGTCAAGGCCGCCGTGTTGGAATTGCACTCGAATTCAGCTGTCGTGCTTGTTTTCGTAAAACAGAAGACCGCAACCAAGGAAAAGCCGCAGCCGGTGGTGACATCAAGCAGCGTCCGGGTAACCCTGACAAAGGTCAGCGGTTCCTGGCTTATTGAGAAATTCAACGCCGTATGAGCGCCACTTCCAGGCGCTTGGTCTTAAACCGAATTGCCTTTAACCGGATTGGCTTAAACCTGACCGTGATGGGCGAAGATGGTGTTAGTCTTTGGACTTCACCAGAGAATGCCGGTGTGGACAACCGTGGCCCGTCGAGGAGCACGTGATGCGTTCAATAAGTATGGCGGTAAGCACAGCACTAGTGGCTGCCGGCGTCGCGGGCGGCGTAGGCATGGCGCCGCCAGCATGGGCCTACGACCCTGCCATCAACGGGACGTACACCGCCACGGTGGTCGGTGACTGGGCCAGGGTCAGGGAGGTGTACCACCAGGAGGCGGTGGTGCGAAGCACCTGGACGATCACCACTTCGTGCACCACTGCCGAGGACTGCACCGGCACGGTGACCAGCGACCAGGGCTGGAGCGCACCGCTGAGGATGCACGACGGGTATACCTGGTACCTCAAACGCGACATTCCGAACTGGGAAACCTGCCCCGACGGCACCACATTCACCGCCAAAGACTATGTCACTTTCTATCCCGCGAACCCGGACACCGGTGACAACATGCTTGGGTCGTCAGTCCTGGCCGGAAGGGACCAGACGGTCGGCCCGAGCGGCGCCTGCGGCACGAACTTGCCGCTGGATATCGAGCAGCCGTTCAGGCTGGACAAGATAGGGTGATCCGGCGCGCCTAGCTGATGATCTGGATGGTCTGGCGCGATGGCTTCACGTGGCGAACATGTCCTTCCACGTTTTGGCCAGCTTGGGCGCCCCAGGCGTCGTAGTCGTAACCAGATCCGACTGCCGATAAACCTGGCCATCCGGAGCAACGTAGCTACCGGTGTTCGGGTTGTACTGGGCAATCGCCACAGAGGGGCCCACCGACGGTCCGGGCTGCGACTCGTTGCGTCCGAACGCACTTGGCGCCACTGACGGCGCCCTGCTTGCCGCACCGGGCGGGGGCCCGGTTTGGTTGGAAGGATCGTCGAGCGGTGCTATTGGCGACACCTCCCCCATCTGCGCCGCCGGTGGACCGCCCTGCACCGGCGGTAACGGCGGTCCCACTCCCGGAGGGAGCGGCGTTCCCTCCACCGGCCCGAAGATTCTGTTGCGGTTCCAGTTGACCCGGTCGTCGGGCGGGATGCCCTGCGCGATCAGGTTCGGGTCCAGCGGGTAGGTGCCGAACACATGCTGTCTCATCGCCAGCGGTACGAATGGCTTATCGCTGTCGCAGATTTCGACGGTCGGCGCACGCTTTCCGGGATGCCCCATACAGGGGTAGTTACGCGCGCCGCGCACTCCGATGGGTGAGTCCTGCGGCAGTTTGCAGTAAAGCCCGTCCGGCGTGTCGACAGTCTGGGTGTCGGCTGGGGCACGCCATTGACTCGGCGGTAGAAAGCCGACCGTGCATGCAGGCGGATCACTGATGACGAGATTGAAGGCGCCCGCGGCCAGCCCGCTCGGGGCCTTATTGCCGATGAACGACTGAATCGCGGCGGTGAACGGGGGTAGCAACACCAACACCTGCTCGATTGAAGCGTGGTAGGTCACGCCGATCTGGCCGATCGTGGTGAGGTTGGCGAGCAGCACCGGCAGCGTCGGTTTGATTTGCTCGAGCAGCCGCGACGCCTCGTTGAGCGCCCCGGGCCCCTTTTGCAGCAGAGTGCGGAACTGAGGGTCGTTTTTGGCCACCTGTCCGGTGAACCCGGCAAGGCTGCGGGCCCAGAGCCGGATCGAGTCGGCGGTCTGCGCTTGGGTGTCCAGCAGCGGCCCGGTGTCCTCGGTCAGGGTTCGCGTCTGGTCGGCGACGTTGTTGAGGTAAGCGGAGATTTCTGCTGACGAGTCGAATAGCGATCCGAAATCGTAACCGGCCCCGTTGAATGCCTTGAATGACTCGTCGAGCAATTCGCTGAGCTTGCCCTTGGGGATGCTGTTGATCAACTTACTTGTCTGGTCGAGCACCGGACCGATCGGCTGCGGAATCGTGGTGTCGCTCACGGCGATGACTGAGCCATCGCGCAGGTAGGGCGGCGAGTCGGTTCGTGGGCGCAGATCCACGTACTGCTCGCCCACCGCGGAGATGCTGCGCACCTCCGCTTGCAGGTCCGCCGGGATCTTCGGCGAAGTATCAAGGGAAAGCGTGGCTTTCGCGCCATGCGGGGTCAGACCCACCGCGGTCACCTTGCCGATCTGCACCCCGCGGTAGGTCACGTTGCTGAAGCGATAGAGGTTACCGGTGGCGGGCAGTTCCAGCGTGATCGTCATCTTGCCGATACCCAGCAGCGTCGGCGCCTGGATGTAGAACACAACCATCACGAACAGACCGACGATCCCCACGATCGTGAAGATCGCCAATTGGATACGGACAAAGCGGGTCAGCATCAGGGGGCCCCATCCGTCGGCTGGCTGGTGGCTGGGGTCGCGCCCGGGACCGGCGCACCGTGATCAGCAGGTGGCCCCGGTGCCGCGGCAGGAGGTGGCCCCGGTGCCTCGGCGGGAGCTCCCTGGTTGACCAGCGGCACCGGTGCCCCGAGTTGCGGCGGTCCGGGCAGCGCCGGTACCGCGGGTGGCTGCGCGGCCGCCCCTGGGCCGAGCATCGTCAGGCCCGCGACTAACGGCGATACTGGCGGCGGCGGCGCTGCGGCCGGCGGTGCGTCTGCCGACTGAGGGTTGACCGGTGCCCCAGGTGTCCCCGCCGGCGGCGGTCCGGGCAGCGCCGGATTCCAGGGCGGCCCCTGCGGACTGATCGGCAACGGATTCCCAACTGGCCCGGGCAACGTCAGTCCCCCAGGCGCCCCGGGTGGAGCACCGTATTTGAACTGCAGGTACTCCGGTTCCCCACGCGCCGGCACGGTCTCCGCGCCCAGCCGCTCCCAGTGGGTGCCCCGCAGGATGCTTTTGCGGAGCCCGGCGTTCGTCAAGTCGATGATGAAAAACCCGTTGACGAAGTCGCCTCGGACGTACCGGTTGATGAAGCTCTGGCCGAACGGGAACGTCGGCGCTAACGCAAGGGCCTGGTCGAGTTCCGGCCCGACGTCGGCGAGCGCACCAAGCGCCGGCCCGAGATTTTGCAGGTTCTTGACCAAGTCAGATCCTGCGTCGTTGACCAGTCTGGTGGCGGTGTCGCTGAACACCCCGAGTTTGTTAAGCGCGGTTGTGATGCGCGGCCGCTCCTTGATGAGCACGTCCAGCGCCGGCGGAATCTTGTACAGCGCCTGGGTGATCACGTCGCGTTGCCCGGCCAGCGTGCCGGACAGCCGGTTCAGTGCTTGTATCGACGCGACGAGATTGTCGCGCTGCTCGTCGAGGGTGCCGACGAATCTGTCGAGGCGGGTAAGCAGATCGCGAACATCGCCCGCGCGCCCAGACAGGGCTGCGTTGAAGTTGTGGATGATGTCCCCGAACTGCCCCAGCCCTCCGGCGTTGAGGAGCACCGACAGCGACGACAGCGTCTGCTCGGTCGACGGATAGGTCGACGACCGGTTCAGCGGGATCGTGGCGCCCGGTTGCAGCCGTCCGCTCGGCGGCTGGCCCAGTGGCGGATTCAGCGCCAGATGCATGGATCCCAGCAGGCTGGTCTGGCCGACGCTGGCCACGGCGTTGGCGGGGATCACCACACCGGGCTGCACCGAGACTTCGACGTCGGCGTGCCAGCCCCGCACGGTCATCCTACTGATGCTGCCGACAATGACATCGTCGATCATCACCGGCGAATTCGCTTCCATGGTACCGACGTTGGCGATCTCAACATGGTAGACGCTGGCGCCCGGCCCGCGTCCCACCGCGCCCGGCAGCGGCAGCGAGTTCAGGCCGCTGAACGCACATCCGGTCGCGGCGAGCATGACGCAGCAGCCGATGCCAAGCACCCTTCGAATCGCGGGTATGGCGACTCGGGCGGTCATGGTTGCGGCCTTTCCGCCGGGAGCAGCATGTCCGGCACGTTCGCGGGGGCCGGCGGCGGTTCGGGCGGCACACTCGCCGGCGGAGGCTCCGGCATCGCCGCTTCCGGTATCCGCCCCGGCGGCGGTGGCGGCGGCGGCCAATCCGGAGTGTCACCCGGCAACCCGGCATACGCGGACACCGAGGGCGGCAACTCGGGCGCCGTCGGCTTCGGGCCCTCCCCGCCGGGCGCCAACCGTTGCTCGGTATAAACGACGTTTTTCGGGTCAAACGCCGGGGCTAGGATCGGGTTGACCGGAAGCGGGAGATAGTTGAAGTTGAAGTACGTTAACGGGTTGGCGATCTTGAACGCCGGACTCAGATACAAGCCGCACAGCTTGCCGCTCTCGGTCGCGGTGGCGTTCTCCAGGCCCCCGATTTGTGCGCAAAGAGCGTTCGTCGGATTGCTGAGGTTCTGGAGTCCAACCCCGCCGCGGATATTCCCGACGTCCGGGTCGTAGTCGTTGTAGCCGTTTGCCAGCGCGTTCGGCGCGACGTGCAGAATGTTCTTCAGGGCCATCTTGTTGTCGACGAGAATCTGTGTGAAGTCGGCCAACCGCGCAATCTGCTCAGCGGTCTGGTCACGACTACCCGCGATGAACCGCTGCACCTCCCCGACCGCGCTGGACAGGTCCGTCAATGCCGCGTCCAGGTCGGACTTGTTGTCGTCGAGCACGCTGGTGAGTGAGGCCAGCCGATTGTTGAACTGCACGAGCTGGACGTTGCTGTCCCGCAGGACGCCGACGAATGTCTGCAGATTCTTGATGATGTCGACGATGTTGCCGCTGCCGTTGGCAAAGATCCGCGCAACCCCCGACAGTTGGGCCAGCGTCTGCCGCAGCTTGTCGCCGTTACCGCCGCCCAGCGCATCGGCGGCGCTGTCGATGAACCGCGCCACCGAGGGCGTCGAGACCTTGCTGTTGGGCCCGAAATCCTTTGCCAACCGCATTAATTGGTCTTTTATCTCGTCCCATTCGACAGGTACCGCCGTCCGGTTGGCCGGTATCACCGCGCCGTCGGCCATGGTGGGGCCACTCGACCGGTAGGCCGGGGTGAGTTGGACGTAGCGTGCCGCCACCAGGTTTTGGGCGACGATCACCGCTTTGGCGTCCGCCGGGATGGGCACGCTGCGATCGACGTGCATCACCAGCTTGGCCTGGGTGCCCTGCGGTTGGATGGCCTTGATGGTGCCGACCTTCATACCGGACACCCGCACATCATCACCCGGATAGATCGCGGTGGCGGTGGGGAAGTAGGCGGTGATCGTCGTCGGCCGGAAGAAGGTGTTACGGACGGCGACTGCCGTGCCGAAAACGACGAGCCCGGCCAGTGCGATCGCCAGTCCGGCCTTGAGTTTGTTGCGCGGAATCGCCTCGAGCCGCATCATCGCGACCCTCCCGGGTCCTGGTTGAACGGGAATGGGATCAACGCCCGCGGCCCGGCGGTGTCCGGTGGTATACCGCCGAAGCCGTAGGCACGGAATCCGAAGGAGTAGTCGAACAACCACTGGAAGAACTGCAACGTGAACAAGTTCGGGATGAACGGGTTGTAGTAGAACCCGCTGGAGACGGTCTCGCCTTGCGTGACCTCATACTTGGCCAGCCCCGGCAACGCTTTGGCGAGGTTGTCGCGGTTCTTTTCCAGCATCGCCGTCACGGAGTTGATCTTCCGCAGCGACGGCGCAAGCTTCGCCTCGTTGTCATGCACTATGCCGGACAGCTGCCTGGCCACCGCAGACGTGCTGGCCAGCAGCCGCACGATCGCCTGCCGCCGCGCCACCAGCATGGACAGCAGGTCGTTGGCGTTGAGGATCAGCGTGTTGAGTTGCTGACTGCGTTCCGAGAGGATGCCGGTCACATCGGCGGCACCCTTGAGCAGCTCACCCAGTGTCTGGTTGCGGCCGTTGAGGGTTTGCGAGAGCCGGGTCACCCCGTCGAACGCGGGTCCCAGTTGCGGCGCAATCTGATTCAGTGTCGCCGACAGCGTGTCAAGGGACTGGTTGAGTGTGTCGGTGTTGGTTCCCGCGACGTCAGTCGTCAGGTCACCGACGGCCTCGGACAGTGAATAGGGCGAGGAGGTGCGCGACACCGGGATGACGGTCATCGGAGGTAAATTGCCGCTGCCCGCAGATTCGACGGTGAGCACCCGCTGGCCCAACAGCGAACCCGTCCTGATGTGTGCGGTACTGGCCGACCCGAGCTGGACTTGCCCGTTAACGGTGAACGTCACCAGAACGTCGCCGCGCTGCAGCGACATGCCCGACACGCTGCCGACTTTGATCCCCGATACCGTCACGTCATTGCCGAGCGCGAGGCCGCCGGCATCGGAAAACAGCGCCTGGTAGCGGATCGTGGTGGCCCGTTGCACCAGCTGGTCGGGGGCCAGCCCGACCGCGATGACCAGCACCACCAGCACAAGGCCGATGAATCCGGCCCGAATGAGGGCTGCTCCGCGGTACTTATTCATCGGGATCCTTGGGTTCCGCACACCTTCCGGTGACCTGGTGGGTGATGCCTACTTCCACCGTCCGGTACTGCAGATCGGAGACACGCAGCGACAATCCGCACAGGTAGTAGGGGAACCAGGCGCCGTAGGCACCGAGTCTCCTCAGTTTGCGGTAATTGTTCGGCAGCTTCTGCAGCGAAACGTCGATGAGGTTCTTGTCCTTGTCCAGCAGCGGGGCCAACCGATTCAACTGGTCGATGGTGCCCGCCAACGGCGGGCGGGCTCGGCTGAGCAGATCCGCGATCGAGGCGGTTCCATTGTCCAGGGCGGTGATGGCGGTGCCGATGGTGTCGCGGTCTTGCGACAGTCCGCTGATCAGCCGCTCGAGGCGGTCAATAGCGCCGGAGAACTTGGTGCCCTCCTTGTCGACGGTGCCCACCACGGTGTTGAGGTTGTCGATCAGCTCCTGCACCGTTTGGTTGTTGTCGGCCAACGCGTTGGAAAACGACGACGTCTTCGACAGCAGCGACTCCAGGGTTCCGCCCTCGCCCTGGAAAACCTCAATGAGCGATGCGCTGAGCGCATTGACGTCCTGCGGATTGAGGCCCTGGGTAACCGGTTTCAGTCCACCGAGCAGCAGATCGATGTCGAGCGCCGGTGCGGTCCGGTCGATCGGAATCTCCGCCCCGACCGGCAGCACCTTGGTGGATCCGGGACCGTCGACGAGCTCGAGATAGCGATCACCGACCAGGTTGAGGTACCGAATGACGGCCCGGGTGCCGGTGGTGAGCACCACGCTGCGGTCGGCGTCGAATTTCACCAGAACCTTCTTGTCCGGACGCAACGAGACGCTGTTGACCGTGCCCACCCGGACACCGGCGACCCGGACTGTCTGCCCCTCTTTCAGTCGCGACACATCGGTGAAGAGCGCCGAATACCCTGTCGTCGAACCGGTCTGGTACTGCCCGAAAATGAAAAACAGGGACACGGTGAGCAGCGTCATCACCAGGGCGAAGGCCCCGAACTTGATGATCATCGCGCGTGAGCCGGTCATCCGGGCTGCAATGCTTGGAAGGAGTTGCGCGGTGGCCCCGCGATCGGCCCGTACAGCAGCTGCTTGAGCGCGTCGGAGTTGAGCAGCCATTGCGGGTTGCCGTACTCCTGAGGGTTGGCGCCGACGTCGGCTATCACGAACGGCGGCGCAGCATCAAAGGGCACCACGGGAAGGTCCTGGCACTGTGGACCGCCGGTCGCAGCCACCTTGGGCAAGTTGGTCGGGTAGCGGTAACGTTCGGCGCCGACGCCAATGTAGACCAATACCTTGATCATCGGCTCGGGCAGGTTCGGAGCATGGACAGTCCCAAGCGATCCGGCAATGCCGCACCACAGCGCTTGGTGGTACTCGTTGAGCAGATCGGTGGTCGGCACCAGTAAATGCAAGACATCGGTCAGCGCTTGCCTATTGCCACCGACCACCTCGTTGCCGATGTCGGCCAAACCGATTGAGCTGATCAGGAACGCGTCCAGGTTCTGTTGCTCATCGACGATTGTTTTACTGATCCTGATCGAATTATCGGCCGTGGCCAGCAGATCCGGCGCCGCGTCGGCATAGGCGTTGCTCACCGCGGGTAGCACCTCGAGGTCGTGGCTCAGCGCGGGAAGACTGGGGTCCTGCTTGGCCAGAAACCCATCCAGGTCGGACAGCATCTGGCCGATCTTGTGCCCGCGGCCATTCACCGCCGACGCTATCGCGCCAAGGGTTTCGTTGAGTTTGGCGGGATCGATGCTCGACAACACCGACGTGAGCTCCTGGAATACCGTGTTGATTTCCACGGTGACGTCGTTGTTCTGGAGTACCGAGCCTGCCTTCAGAGGCTGCGGCGAGGGATCTGCGGGCGGCACCAACTCGATGGACTTGGCGCCGAACACGGTCGGGGATGCGATGTCGACGCGCACATTCGACGGAATGAGATGCATTTGGGACGGCTGCATCTCAAGGTTCAGGACGGCTTTGCCGTCAGGCCGCTCTTCGATCGAGCCGACCTTGCCCACCACCACTCCGCGCATCTTCACTTTGGCGTCTGGATTCATCACCAGGCCGGCGCGCGGCGATACGACGGTCACCGGCACGGTCTTGGTGAAGTCGCCGCGGAACAGGCCCACGGCGAGGGCGACGATTACGGCAACCACGACGATCGTCGCCAACCCCGCCAAGGGACGTGCGTACGATCGTGCGCCGAAGTGGCCGCCGGGCGACGCCGCGACAGGCCCGGCGGCCGAGGTGGTTTCGGAACGGTGGATGGGGCCCGGCCCGAGGTTGCGCGTCACTGTTCTTTCACCACCCTTCCCTAGCCCGACAGGTTGAAGTTGCCGTTGGCGCCGTAGATGGACAGCGAGACCAGCAGTGTCACCGATACGACCACGATCAGCGAAGTGCGTACCGCATTGCCGGTCGCGACGCCGACACCGGCCGGCCCGCCCGAAGCAAAGTAACCGTAGTACGTATGGATCAACAAGATCGTGATCGCCATCAGGACCGCTTGGAGGAACGACCACAACAAGTCGATCGGGTTGAGGAACGTCGTGAAGTAGTGGTTGTACAAGCCGCTTGATTGGCCGAACAGGACCACCGTCGTGAATTGACTGGCGAGGAACGACAGGACGACGGCGATGCTGTACAGCGGCGTGATCGCCATCATCCCGGCCACGAGCCTGGTACTGACGAGATACGAAACCGGCCGAATCGCCATGGACTCCAGTGCGTCGATTTCTTCGTTGATTCGCATGGCACCCAGCTGCGCGGTCACGCCGGCGCCGAAGGTGGCCGCCAAACCGATTCCCGCCACTATCGGCGCCGCAATCCGGACGTTGATGAAGGCCGCCAGGAATCCGGTCAGCGCCTCGATGCCGATATTGCCCAGTGAGCTATACCCTTGGACGGCCAGCGTGCCACCCGCGGCGAGCGTCAAGAAGCCGACGATCACGAGTGTCCCGCCGATCATCGCCAAAGTTCCCGCGCCCATGCTGATTTCGGCGATGAGACGAATGATCTCCCGCCGGTAGTGGGTGGTCGCGAACGGTACCCCGGCAATCGCCTTGCCATAGAACAGCGTGTGATCGCCGATTCGGCCTAAGGTGGCGACCGGCTTGTCGAGTTGCCGCGACAGTCGCGGATAGACGGCTCGAAACGTCATCACAGCGTGTACCTACACCTCCCTTGAGCTAGTGGGGTCTACTTGGCCGACAAGCGGATCCCGATGGCGGTGACAACCACATTGATGACGAAAAGCGACATGAAGGCATACACCACGGTTTCGTTGACGGCATTGCCGACAGCCTTCGCGCCGCCGCCGGTTATCGTCAGCCCGCGGTAGCACGCGACCAATCCGGCGATCAGACCGAAAAGCGCTGCCTTGACACACGAAATGATTACTTCGGGCACGCCGGTCAGCAAAGTGATGCCCGCGGCGAACGCGCCGGGATTCACGTCTTGGACGAACACCGAGAAGATGTATCCGCCCACAATGCCGATGATGACGACCAAGCTGTTCAGCAGCAGGGACACCAGGCCGCAGGCGAGCATGCGCGGTGTCACCAGGCGCTGAACCGGATTGATCCCCAGCACTTCCATCGCGTCGATCTCTTCGCGGATCGTTCGCGAACCCAAGTCGGCGCACATCGCGGTGGACCCGGCCCCGGCCACGATCAATATGGTCACCAGCGGGCCGACCTGGGTGACCGCGCCGAACGCGGCACCCGCACCGGACAGATCCGCGGCGCCCAGTTCGCGCAGCAAGATGTTGAGGGTAAAGCTGATCAGGACAGTGAACGGGATGGCCACCAGTAACGTGGGCGCGATCGCGACGCGCGCGACAAACCACGACTGCTCCAAAAACTCGCGTCCTTGAAAAGGCCGGCGGAACACGAATTTGATAGCATCCGCCGCCATCGCGAACAGGCCGCCGACGGCTTCCATGGGCTTAGAGCCGCGCCCCAGCGAAATGCCAGGCGTCCAGCGTTCCGCACCCCTACTCGCCATTCGCCCCAGGTCCTCCCNNGATCGTCGACCGCTCCGCAAAGAGTGTCGTTACATCAAACAGTGTCGTTACATCGTCGACAACGCCTACCATCNTCACGCCAGGCCTCCGTCCGATTGCGTGAGTTGGCGCTCGCACGGCATGACGGGCGAGCAAGCCCCCACGTCTTGAGAGCGTCCGGCGATTATGACCCACGTCACGTCTTGTTGGAGCGGAAAATGCGTAACCGTTATCAGACAGTCTTTGGCCAGATTCCAGTCCTTGGTCGGATTCCTTCGACAGGGCGGGTGAGTCGCAACAGAAGCGACGTTCGACATGAACATTTCAGGCTGCTCCAGCTCTTAGGTGACGGCGCCGGCCGTCTTGAGTTCGATGATGCGGTCCCAGTCCAGTCCCAGTTCCAACAGGATCTCGTCGGTCTGCTCGGCGAACCCGGGCGCCGGCCCGGTCTGCGGCGCGGTGACATCGAACTGAACCGGGTTAGCCACCAGTTCGAGTTCGCCTGCGCGCACCACATACTCGTTCGCCCGGATCTGTGCGTCGTCGGCCGCCTGTAGGGTGTCCTGCACCGGCGCCCAGGGCCCGGCGAGCGTGGCAAAGCGTTCGCTCCACTCGGCAAGCGTGCGGGTTGCGATGACCTTGGTCAAGATCTCTACCGCTTCTGGTGTGTTGGCGGTAATTTTCTCGACGGTGGCGAAGCGGGGATCGTCGGCCAGCTCTGGCATATCGATGTGCCGGCAAACGTCGGCCCAGAACTTGGTGGGCTGCATCATCACGAAGGAGATGTAGCGGCCATCGGATGTTGTGTACAGCCCCACCAAGGGGTTATTGGGAGCGCCGTGCACACCGGGCGGCGGCGCTTCCAAGCGCTGATTCAGATGCTTGGTCAACGCCACCGTGTGTCCCATCGACCACAGTCCGCTGCCCAGCAACGAGACATCGACGATGGACGGTTCACCGGTGCGTTCACGCTTGAGCAATGCCGCCGCGATTCCGCCGGCCAGGTTGGTGCCGGAGATGGTGTCGCCGTAGGCCGGCCCGGGTGGCCCGATCATGCCCGGCATCCCCATCGGCGTGATGGTGGCCGCGGTTCCGGCCCGGCACCAGAAGGCGGTCATGTCGTAGCCACCTTTGGTCGCCTCTGCACCGCGGGGCCCGAGCGCGCTTCCACGCGCGTAGATGATCGACGGGTTCACCGCCCGGATGTCGTCGACGTCGATGCCGAACTTCTGCCGTGCGCCGGGCAGGAAACTGGTCAAGAACACATCGGACCGGCGGGCCAGCTCGTAGAGCACTTCCGTGCCTTCGGGTACCGACATATCCAGTCCGAGGCTGCGCTTGCCGCGGTTGGCGTGCTCGATGTTGGGGTTGGGGTCACCTTCGACACGCAGCATGCCGGTCTGCCGAAGTCCGCGCTGCGGATCACCGGTCACCGCGTGCTCGACTTTGATCACATCAGCGCCCCATTCGACCAACACAGCACCCGCCGACGGGACGAAGCCGTACATGGCGACTTCCAGAACGCGGATGCCCTCCAGCGGTCTCATGAGTGGTCTACCTGCGACGCAGGCGCGGCATCAGCATTGGTCGACGCCGTGTCCTGCGGTGGCATTGGCGGCTCCCTGATGTGGTGACGGTCACGAAAATTTCATTCTCTTCCCGTGCGAATCTTACATTCGAGTCTCGAGAATACAAGAAAGTCTCAGGAACGAGATCGACCAGCTGACCTGCGACACAATCGCCGGTAAATTCAGCTGCTGGGCCTCTCGGCGCAGGCTGCATGTGGTTTCGCGGGAATCTTGCACGCCAATCGCGCGCGAGAGTAAGATTCTCATAAATGTAAGGGAGATTCTTTGTGTTTGAGACACCCACGCTCGTAGTCGAGGCTTGGATGTTAACGACGTGAAGACCGCAGTGGTCACCGGTGGCGGATCGGGCATCGGGCTCGCAGTCGCGCGTCGCCTCCGTGCCGACGGCCTTGACGTCGCAACCATTGACCTCAATCCCTCCGACGCGGATTTCGCTTTCACGGCCGACGTGACGGACCGGTCGCAGGTGGATGCCGCACTGTCGGCGATCCGCAGCCGGCTGGGACCGGTGACGGTTCTGGTCAACGCCGCGGGCTTGGACGGGTTCAAGCGCTTCCACCACATCAAGTTCGAGGACTGGCAGCGAGTGATCGACGTCAACCTCAACGGGGTTTTCCACGCGATTCAGGCAGTGCTGCCCGACATGCTGGAGGCCGGGTGGGGACGGATCGTCAACATCTCGTCGTCGAGCACCCACTCCGGCGCGCCCTACATGAGTCACTATGTAGCCGCCAAATCCGCGGTCAACGGGCTCACCAAATCGCTGGCACTCGAGTACGGGCCCAGCGGTATCACCGTCAATGCGGTGCCCCCGGGTTTCATCGACACCCCGATGCTGCGCAAAGCCGAGAAAAACGGAAACCTCGGCGACATCGAGCAGACCATCGCGCGGACTCCGGTGCGCCGGATAGGCAAGCCAGAAGACATCGCGGCGGCATGCGCCTTTCTGGTGTCGGAAGAAGCCGGCTACATCACTGGTCAGATGTTGGGCGTCAACGGCGGTCGAAACACCTGAGCGCCCGAGCCATTTTTGGGCGAGCCGGAATTAGCACAACTGAGCGTACGCATCGCGTGAGAGGAGACAGCGTGAAGGTCTGGGTTGATCCAGAACGCTGCCAAGGGCACACCTTGTGCTCGATGATCGCTCCGGATTCTTTCGCCCTCAGCGACATCGACGGCAGTTCGTCGGCAATCAATGAAGTGGTGCCGGCCGATGAGCAGGACCGGGTTCGTGAAGCCGTGCATTCCTGTCCGGAGCAGGCCATCATCGTCACTGATGAAAGTTAAAGGGAGACAGCACGTTGAGTGTCGACGACGTAGTCAGTGACAGCGATCGTAAGAAGAACCGGTATCAGTTCGAGCGCCACTCCGCGGAGTACCGGTCGCAGTTCAAGCAGGTCACCGAGGAGATGCACGCCCAGTGCCCGATGGCATGGAGCGACACCTACGGCGGGCATTGGGTCGCGGCCGGCAGCCACGAGGTTTTCGAGCTCGCCCGCTGCCCCGCGGTTTCCAACGATCACGACGTCAACAACCAACGCCGTGGCTACAAGGGCATTTCGATCCCTACCGCCAGCCGCATCAACGGCGTCCGCGGCGGCATCCTGGAGATGGACGAACCCGAACACCGCACCTACCGCAGTGTGCTGAACCCCTACCTGTCACCGGCCGCGATCAAGCGCTGGGAACCGTTCATCGACGACGTGACCCGCGCCTGCCTCAACGAGAAGATCGAGGCCGGCAGCATCGACTTCGTCGATGATCTGGCCAATATCGTGCCGGCCGTTCTGACACTGGCCCTGCTCGGCATCCCGCTGAAGAACTGGAACATGTATAGCGAGCCGGTTCATGCCGCGGTGTATACGCCTGAGCACTCCCCGGACATCGAGCGCGTGACCGCGATGCACCGCCAGATGGGTCTCGACCTTGTCAACAATATGATCGAGATTCGCAACAATCCACGACCTGGTGTGGTGAACGCTCTGGTCCAGATGCGGATCGACGATGGGCCCGCTCCCGATCTGGAAATCCTCGGGAATCTTGGTTTAGTCATCGGCGGCGGCTTTGACACCACGACGGCGCTGACCGCCCATTCGCTGGAATGGCTTTCGGAAAACCCCGACGAGCGAGTGCGTCTGTCGCAGAACCGCGATACCCTACTCGATCCCGCGACTGAAGAGTTCCTGCGCTACTTCACCCCGGCACCCGGCGATGGCAGGACCTTCTCCGATGATGTCGAAATCGACGGAAATCAGTTCAAAGAAGGTGAAAGGCTGTGGATTTCGTGGGCCATGGCCAATCGCGACCCCTCTGTTTTCACCGACCCGGACGAGATCATCCTCGATCGTAAAGCTAACCGGCACTTCAGCTTTGGAATCGGCGTGCACCGGTGCATTGGATCGAATGTGGCGCGCTCCGTGTTCAAATCCATGCTGACCGCGGTTCTGGACCGGATGCCCGACTACCGCTGCGACCCCGATGGCGCCGTCCATTACGAGACAATCGGCGTCATCCAGGGGATGCGGAAGCTGCCGGCCACTTTCACGCCCGGCCCCAGAGTCGGCGCGGATCTCGATGAAACCCTCGAGAATCTGCAACGCATCTGCGACGAGCAAGAACTCGCCCGACCAGTCACCGAACGCAAGGAAGCCGCCGTCATCGACTAGGTGGGCCTGCGCTGGCTTTGGGTGCTCAGCAGACACAGAATCGCATCAAAAAGCCGACTGCCGTGCGAGTCTGCGTCTGCTCGGCGTTAGCCGCGCGGTAGTCCGAGCACTCGCTGGGCGATGATGTTGCGCTGAATTTCGGAAGTGCCTCCGGCGATGGTGCCGGAAAAGCTGCGGGCGTAGCGCTCGAACCAGCTGGCGAAATAGTGGTCCAGGTTCATCGGCGCGTATTGGCCCGTCTGTCCCGGGTGGATGAGCCCGTCGGTTCCGGCCACGGTTAGCGCGTTTCCGGTTGCGTTAAGCTCGGCTTCAGAACCGAGAAGCTTGAGCACCGAAATCGCGGCTACGTCGTCTTCGCCACGGGCGGCGCGTGCCAACGCCGCCGAACCCAACAGGCGCAGGGCCTGTTTGTCCATGATCGTGGTGGCGTATTGGTCCCGTTCGAGCTCTGTGCTGGGATGGAAGTCGGCGATCATGTTGTCGAGGCGGTCGGCGAAACCCAGCCACATCATCGTGCGCTCGTGCCCGAGGGATCCGTTAGCTACCCGCCAGCCCTGATCGAGCTCACCCACCAGGTTCTCGGCCGGCACCCGCACGTCGGTGAAAAACACCTCGTTGAAATCCAGGTCATCGGCCGCGCAGATGGACGGGAACGGCCGTCGCACCACACCCGGGGTATCAGTAGGGATCACTAATACACTGATTCCCTTGTGTTTCGGCGCATCGGGGTTTGTCCGCACGAAGGTCAACAAAACGTCGGCGTCGTGCGCCCCAGAGGTCCACACTTTCTGCCCGTTGACCACGAAGTGATCGCCGTCAAGCACCGCACGGGTGCGTAACGACGCCAGATCAGAGCCCGCACTGGGTTCGCTCATCCCCAGCGAGGCGGTGATCTCGGCCCGCAGGATCGGCAACGCCCAGCGTTGCTTTTGCTCGTCGCTGCCAAACGACAACAACGATGCCGCAACGATGTTCACGCCCTGAGGATTGAAGCTGTGGTAGATCCGCCGGCGAGACAGTTCTTCGAAGAAGACGAACTGCTGGACGACCGTTGCGCCGCGTCCGCCGAATTCCGGCGGCTGACCAGGTAGCAGCCAGCCATTGTCGAACAGCAACCGCTGCCAACGACGCGCCCACTGGGGCATGTGGGACACCGAACGCGGTCGTTCCAGGGTTTCGCTTGCCGGGGGCAGATTCTCGTCAAGGAATGCCGAGAACTCCGCCCTGAACGCCTCGACGTCGGGATCAAAAGTCAGCTGCACGGTACTCCTCCGCGATCCGCGCGCGATGCTCCGCTGCTCCACCGAGCATCAGCTCACCCGCTTTGGCTCGCTTGAGTGCGAATTGCAGGTCGTTCTCCCAGGTGAATCCCATTGCGCCGTGTAGTTGTAACCCATGTCGAAACACCAGCGACTGACACTCCCCTGCCGATGCCTTGGCCATCGCAGCCGCCAGCCGGCGGCGCGGATCGTCGGCGGCGATCGTCAATGCGGCGAAGTAGGAAAGCGCCCGGGCCCGTTCTATCGCGACGTGCATGTCAGCGGCCTTGTGCTGGACGGCTTGGAATGAGCCGATCGGCACACCGAATTGCTGACGGCTACGGACGTGGTCGAGGACCAGATCGAGGATGCGTTGGCAGGCACCGACCGTCGTGATCGCCATGCCGGTCAGCGCAATGTGATGCGCACGCTCCGCGTCGACCGTCAGCCGAGCACTGTCGGGCACCCGAACGTCGGGAAATGACAGGTCGGCGACGTGCAGTACTGGGTCGAACACCGCCGAACGCCGGGCCGAGACTTGATTGGACGCGACGATGAACACCCCGGCGTCGGTCACCACAGCCAGCCGGTCGGCACGGTCGCCGTCCACGACATGGCGTGCCGCACCGTCCAATACCCAGCCCTCGGCGTCGCGGCGCGCCGACACCCCGCTGTACACGGCGGTGCCCGACTCGTGCGGGTCGAATCGATCTGCGGCCAACGGCGCGAATTGGCTCATGGTCGCCAGGAACGGGGTGGGATCGGTTGCGTGGCCCAGCTCTTCGAACACAATGGCAAGCTCGACCGCGCTTTCCGGATCGTTCAGCTCGGTCCAGCCAAGGTCGACATAGGCCTTCCAGACCGGGCTGGGGTCGATGCCGTCCTCGGCCACGCTGCGCACCAGCGAGGGCGGGCACTGCTTACTGACGACGTCACGCACCGTGCTCTGCCACAGCCGCTGATCATCATCGAACTCCAAGAGCATCGGGGCCACCTCCTGTAGTCACCGCCAGCCTGAGAATAGCATTCTCTATTGCGGAAGTATTAATCTCAAAACTGGCTATGGGATGACGAAAGGCAACAAGCGTATTTCGCCGGCGGAGGCTAGGTGGCGGCCAAGAAGTCGTCGGCTGGCCCGTCCCAGCGGTCCAAGTTCACGAACTCTTCCAGCGGGCGACGACGAACCGGCCCATGCTTGCCCTTGGGCCAGCCGACCACAACGTGGCCGGCAACCAACCAATCCTCCGGTACGCCGACGGCCTCCCGCAGCAACTGCTCGCCGCCATACGAAGCCCAGCTGGTGAGACACGCCCCCAGACCTTGGGCGCGCGCGGCCAACAGAAAGTTCTGCATAGCCGGGAAGATCGACCCGCCGAGCAGCAGTTCGGAGGCCGTCGGATAGTGCTGCTGCGCGAACAAGACCGAAGTGAACTCGCCCGCACGGTCATGCAGTTCGTAGGTCGCGCGGTAGGTGCGGGCTCGGCGGCTGTTGTCGTCGTGGGCGGGCCGGCTCATTCCGTAAACGGGCTCGATCACTTCCAGGGCATGGGCCGCTGCCTTCGCCACGACCGCCCGCTGCTCCGGCGATCGCAACACAACGAACCGCCACCCTTGCGCGTTAGCGCCCGACGGGGCCCACCTGGCCGCTTCGAGGCATCGCGCCAGGGTGATGTCGTCGACCGGTTCGTCGGTGAAGCGCCGAATCGTCCGGGCAGTCGACATCACTTCCCAGACGTCACCGCTTGCTCCCGTCATCGCTTCTCCCTCTCTTGTCCGTCGCTGCATCAGGACCGCGCCCGAAATCGGCAGCGTTCGAGCAGGATTGAGGCCAGCCGACTGGGCTGGCTGTACATCAGGTCGTGGCACGTGTCTATGCAGACCAGCGTGTCGACGCCACCCAGGGACGTGATACATCGCAACTGCTGTCGCAATGACAAGGCCCTGTCCCGCAATGTCATGATCCAAGTCCGGGGCACCTCAACGGGCAGATCACTGCGGTCGACGCGCTCGGTGATCACCCCAACGGACTCCGGATACAGGCGCGACCGCGCATACCTTTGCCGCTCCCGCGACATCGCATTCCAAAACGCCAGCTTCGCAGCCGTCTTGGGCAGTCCCACAGATATGTTCGCCCGGGGTCCCGCCCGCGCCAACGGGGCGAGCGGCCCGCGAAGGGTGTCCACCACCGACAACCCCTGCGGCGGAACGAACGCCGCCGCCAGTACCATCTCGCGGACCCTGGTAGCACCGAGCCTCGCGACGACACCGGGCACGGTCAGCCCGCCCATCGAATGCCCGACGACGACAACATCACCGAGCGAGGCCTTTTCCACGTCGGTGACAACCGACTCTTCCCAGTCAGCGATGGTAACCGTTGCCAGATCTGCGGGGTTGCGGCCACGACCAGGCAGATCTACCGCGAGCACACGCAATTTCGGTTCCAGGGAAGCTAATTCAGCGACGGTCAGATCCCAGCAGTCACCGGCGTGCGCTCCGCCGTGTACGAGGACGAGATCGGGCAGGTCCATTGAATGTGAACTGTAAACCTCGCGGATCAGTCGCAGTGCAAGACTTCGGTAAGTGGCTTGGAGTCAGAGCTTTAACACCGGGTAAGTAAAGGAGAAGGCACGTTGGATCGCGAAACATATGAGCGCGGCATGGCCGTACGCTCCGCAGTACTGGGCGAGGCGTATGTCAACCAAGCGCTGGCGGACGCCGATGACTTCACCGGGGCCCCTGCAAGACCTCGTCACCGAGTACGCCTGGGGCGCGGTGTGGGGCCGCGAGGAGCTGCCGCGCAAGACACGCAGCATGCTGAATCTGGCGATGCTGTCGGTCCTGAACCGGCCAAACGAATTGCGGATCCATATCAAGGCGGCATTGACCAACGGCGTCACTCGCGACGAAATCCGCGAGATCTTCCTGCAGGTTGCCATCTACGGCGGCGTTCCGGCCGCAGGCGACAGCTTTCGCATCGCCCGCGAGGCCTTCGCCGAGCTGGACCAGAGCCAGGACGAGGACTAGGGCTGGCCGTGGAGATCGGGTTCATCGGGCTGGGAAACATGGGCTTTCCCATGGCACGTCGCCTCGTCCAGGCGAATCACGATGTCGTCGCCTTCGACACGAACAGCGCAGCCCTCGAGGGCATCGTCGGCCTTGGGGCGCACACCGCGGGGTCGCCCAAAGAGGTCGCCGACCGCACTGAGACGTCATGGCCAGCCTGCCGTCGCCGATCGCGTCGCTTGACGTGGCAACCGGCTACGCAGGTGTGATCGAGGGCTCGCGGGTCAAGCGCTATATCGATCTGTCAACCGTCGGCAGCCGAACAGCAGTGCAAATCAACGACCTTCTTGCCGAACGGAACATCGTCGCTATCGACAGCCCGGTAAGTGGCGGTGTCGGCGGGGCCGAAAAAGGCACACTTGCGGTAATGGTGTCCGGGCCCCCTTCCGAGTTCGATTTCATCAGAACAGCACTCGAGGCGATAGGACAGCCGTTCTATATCGGCGAAAAGCCCGGATTAGCGCAGACGATGAAGCTCGCCAACAACATGCTGGCGGCCAACGTCTTGGTGGCAACCGCAGAAGTCGTCGTGATGGGCGTCAAGGCCGGTCTGGATCCCGACGTGATGATCGAGGTGCTCAACGCCGGCTCGGGCGCGACGAGCGCAAGCCGAGACAAGTTCCCTCGCGCGATCCTGCCGCGCACCCTCGATTACGGCTTTGCCACTGGGTTGATGGTCAAAGATGTGCGGCTTTATCTCGAAGAAGCCAAAGCGCTCGGCACGCCGGTCGACGTTGCCGAGGTGGTCGGTGGGCTCTTGGAGGTGGCCGTGCGCGATCAAGGCCCCGATTCCGATTTCACGACGGTGATCAAACCGATCGAGAAGGCCGCCGGTGTCACTGTGGGAGGCGACTCCGTGCCGCCATGACTTCACAGCAGATCGATAACAAGCGCCTAGCCTGCTGCTGAGAACCAGGCGCTAAATGTGATGCATGACAACCAAACCGTTCACCACCGATGGGCGCGACGTAATCAATTCAGCCGACACTCGGCGTCGACAAATCCGTGTGGCGCAACTGATATTCGCCGGGGCCGCGGCCATCGCGACCCTCGCACTGTTCAGCGCCGCTTCGCCGGGTAACGCCGGAACCGCTCTCGCATCGGGATCGGTGTCGGCCACCGCTCCGGTCAGCGTGCAGGCCACGCCGAGCACGGTCGGCGGCAGCGTCATCGCCGTCGATGACACCGGCGGCGGCGTCAACGACCAGGGCCAAACCTCCGGCGATATCTTCACCCAGAACGCCCAAGACCAGAGCACCGCGTGATGCAGTGATATTCGCCGGGCCGCGACCAACGCGACGCTCCCCGCTGTTCAGCGCTGCGCGGCCAGGTGACGCCGAAACCGTCGTCTCATCGGGATCGGCAAGCCTGTTCCCCACGTGCGGAAAACGCCTCGAAAAGCACGTGGGGAACAGTGCCGTTAAGGCTGTCGCGGGATCAACTTGGCACTGAGCCGCCTCACGATTGAGCTTCCCCCCCTCGCGCCGTACGGCTGCGAGGGGACCACCCGAAAAGCCACGCGGCGACCAGGAAGCACAGGGCACCGAAGAACGTGCCGATGTTGGCCCAGACCAGGCTGACGTCAGTACGTGAGCGCAGCTCCAGTGCGCTCACGGCCGAGACGCCGAACAGAACAGACCCAGCCAGGTTGAGAAAAGCAATGCGCTGCGAAACGTCCGCGACGCGGAAATACCGCCGTGATCGGACAACGGGAACGATCGCAATCGCCGAAGAGACCAGGAAAGCTGACGAACCCACGATGTCGGGCACCCACACCTCGACGTCTACCAGTTCCGGGCGCGCACCGATGGTCAGGACCGCGTCGATCGTGTTGACATTGAACAGCACTGTCCCCACCAACTGGATGGCCGCGGACAGCCAGTCGGCAGTGCGAGCCCGCAACGGGAGCGAGCGTCGCTCGGCCTCGGGCAGCGCACGGCGCGCGAGGACGACCTGAAGGGTCGCGGCGGCCGTGAAGAATACCGCCCCAACCGCGTAGGTCACCGCTGAGAGCAGTGGTGGCAGTGCCGGTGGCAGCGAGAGTAGGACGCCGAGCGCGAACAATGCGGCGCCGATGACAAACAAGAGGCCGGTCCAGCGCTCCATGGCCGCGGCCGGTGCCGTCATCACCTCGACAGGTTAGGTCCAGCGTCGACTCGTTGTGCTTACGCGGCCCGAATCCTCACAACGAGTCGACGTTGGCCGTCAGAAGGTCCAGTCGGGTCGAGGCGAGTCCGAGAATGGTATTATTCTTATTGAAGAAGGTACTTACCCAAATAACGGCAATACCAGCGTCTACCTGGGCCGATGACTAACCGAAACGCTTACGGGAAATTGATTGATTAGCGGCCGACGAGAATGTTAGATTATCTATCGTATGACCGGGTCTGGCTCACGTTGGCTACCGCAGCCGAAGGACGGCTTTCGTGATCGAACACGCTGACGGGACACGCACGCCACTGATCGACGCGAGTGTGCACATTTTCTTTCCGTCCAACAAAGACCTGCGCGCCGCGCTGCGCGAGCCGTTCAAGAGCCGCGGGTTCCCCGACTACGAGATGGATTGGTACGGCGCCCCCGGGGGGGAGTACGCGCCGGATACCGTGGGGCCTGACCGCCAGTACCCGGGATCAGATCCGGAATTCATTGCCAATGAGCTGTTTTCGAAGCGCGGGGTCGATGTGGCGGTCCTGCATCCGATGGCGCGCGGCATCATGCCTGACCGGCATCTGGGTAGCGCGTTGCATGCCGCCCACAACGAGATGATGGTGTCGCGCTGGCTGGAGTCCGGCGAGTTCGGCGACCGGTTCCGCGGCACTATCCGGGTGAACCCAGACGACATCGCCGGCGCATTGCGCGAGATCGAAAAATGGCGCGCACATCCTCGCGTGGTGCAGATCGGCGTGCCGCTGCAGTCCCGGGAGCTCTACGGGAAACCACAGTTCTGGCCACTGTGGGAGGCGGCCGCCGACGCGAACCTCCCGGTTGCGGTGCACATCGAGGTCGGATCGGGCATCGCCTTCCCGCCGACGCCCTCCGGGAACACCCGCACTTACGAGCAGTACGTCAGCTTCATGGCGCTGAACTACCTGTACCACCTGATGAACATGATCGCCGAGGGGGTGTTCGAACGGTTTCCCGGCCTGAAGTTCGTCTGGGCCGACGGCGCCGCGGACATGCTGACGCCGTTCATCTGGCGGATGGACACCTTCGGCCGGCCGCACCTCGAGCAGACACCGTGGGCCCCGCGGATGCCCAGCGACTACCTGCCCGGTCACGTCTATTTCGTCCAGGGCAGCCTCGACGGTCCCGGCGACACCGAGTTCGCCGGTGAGTGGTTCGGCTTCACCGGCAAGGACGACATGGTGATGTTCGGATCCAGCTATCCGCACTGGCAGTGCGGTGATATCCACCAGCTGCCCAGATCGCTGTCCGCCGAACAGCGCGAGAAGCTGTGCTGGCGCAACGCGGCCAACCTGTACGGGATCGACGTTTCGACCTCACTAGCACGTAGTCGGGGCTAGTCGCACAATGAGAAGTGAACAAGGGAGATCGCGATGACGCTGATCCATACGCAGGAACGTGTTCCCGCCGCCGAGCGCATAGCCGTCCGGTGCGTCGACTCGGACGTCCACCCAACGCCCAAACGGGGCGAGATCATCCAGTACATCCCCGAGCCTTGGCGCAGCAAGTACTTCCTCACTCGCAATGTGGGTGATCAGATCTACTATGACGCTCCCGACTACGCGCACAGCTATGCGATGCGCGCGGACACCTTCCCTCCGGACGGCGAGTTCCCCGGCAGCGACCCGGACATGGCGTTTCGCCAGTTGATCATGGAAGCCGGCTCCGACATCGCGATCCTGGAACCCGGCGCCTACCCGGCTCGCCTGCCCGAGGCGCAGCACGCGATGGCATGCGCGTTGAACGACTGGCAGGCCAACCACTGGCTCGACAGCCACAACAACTGGCACGAGCGCTGGCGCGGTTCGATCTGTGCCGCCATTGAGGAGCCGGAAGCGAGCGCGCGCGAAATCGAGCGCTGGGCCAGGCACCCTTACATGGCGCAGATATTGATCAAGGCCGAGCCGCGGCCGTCATGGGGCCACCCGAAATATGACCCGATCTGGGCCGCGGCCACCAAGCACGACATCCCCGTGAGCTGCCACCTGTCCCGCAGCCAGTTCGACGAGCTGCCCACCCCGCCGGTGGGCTACCCCAGCTACAACCACGACTTCATGGTGACCTACTCGCTGCTGGCCGCCAACCAGGTGATGAGCCTCATCTTCGACGGCGTCTTCGACCGGTTCCCGACACTGCGGATCGTGTTCGTCGAGCACGCCTTCACCTGGATCCTGCCGCTGATGTGGCGGATGGACGCGATTTTTGAAGCGCGCAAGTCGTGGGTGGACATCAAGCGCAAGCCATCGGAGTACGTCAAGGAGCACATCAAGTTCACCACGCAGCCGCTGGACTACCCGGAGGACAAGACCGAGTTGACCCGCGCCCTGGAGTGGATGGAGTGCGACAAGATCCTCCTGTACTCCTCGGACTACCCGCATTGGACGTTCGACGATCCGCGCTGGTTGGTCAAGCACCTGCCCAAGGCGGCCCGGGACGCGGTGATGTACAAAAACGGCATCGCCACCTATCACCTCCCGGAGACGGTGCCGGCCCTCGAGGGCCAGGTCCGGGTGCTCTGAAATTGGCGGAAGACACCAAGCGGCCCCGCCTCGCCCAGGGCCGCGAGCATGTTGTTGCGACAGTGGACGAGATTCCGCCGGGCACCCACAAGCTGGTGCCGATCGGGCGGCACGGCGTGGGTGTCTACAACGTCAACGGCTCCCTCTACGCCATCGCGAACTACTGCCCGCACCAGGGCGGACCGCTGTGCTCGGGGCGCCTTCGCGGACGCACCGTCGTGGACGAGACCGCCGCCGGCGATGCGGTCATGGTGCGGGATCTGGAATACATTTACTGCCCCTGGCACCAGTGGGGTTTCGAGCTGGCGACCGGCACCACCGCGGTCAAGCCGGAGTGGAGTATCCGCACCTACCCGGTGCGTGTCGTCGGCAACGACGTTCTGGTTATGGCGTGACACTAGAGGAGAATCGCGTGTCTTCTATCGAGGTAAACGGTGGCAATGTTGTCTACGAAATCCTCGGTGAGTCAGGTGATCTCATTGCCCTGACGCCGGGTGGGCGATTCAGCAAGGAGATCCCCGGCCTGCGTCCGCTGGCCGAGGCACTGGTAGCCGGCGGCTATCGGGTGCTGCTGTGGGACCGACCCAATTGCGGCGCATCCGATGTGCAGTTCTACGGCCAAAGCGAGTCACACATGCGGGCCGAGACCTTGCATGCTTTGTTAGGCGCGCTCGGCGTGAAGCAGTGCATCCTCGCCGGGGGATCCGGCGGAGCCAGGGATTCCATGCTGACCACGATGCTCTACCCCGAAATGGTCACCAAGCTGGTGGTTTGGAACATCGTCGGCGGGATCTACGGCTCCTTCGTGCTGGGTTCGTTCTACATCGTGCCAAGCATTCTCGCGGCGCGCGGAACCGGAATGGAGGGAGTGACGAAGGTGCAAGAATGGCGCGAGCGCATCGAGGAGAATCCGGCCAACAAGCAACGGTTCCTTGACCTTGACCGCGACGAGTTCCTCAAGGTCATGCTGCGCTGGCTCAACGCGTTTGTGTCCAAGCCAGGACAAACCATTCCCGGCGTCGAGGACGAAAAGTTCGACCGAATCCAGGTTCCCACGTTGATCATTCGAGGCGGAGAGAACGACTGGGATCACCCCAAACGGACGTCGCTGGAAGTCAGCTGCCTGATCAAGGGATCGAAGCTCATCGATCCGCCCTGGCCCGAGGACGCGTGGGAGCGCGCATCCGAAGAACGCGCGTCGGGCAAGGTGACGCATTTCAACATGTTCGACACCTGGGTGCAGGCGGCGCCGGCGATCCTCGAGTTCTTGGGCCGCTAATGCATTTACCTGATGCGAATGTGGACCTCGCAGTTGAGCGAGGCCTCCAGCGCCGTGTGCACCCGGCTTTCCGGAACGCGCTCGAGATCGTCCTCACGCAGCGTCACATAGACGACGTCGTAACCGTCATCGCCAGGCGTTCGGGCGATCTCGCCGGTGAGCCCGAATGCGGACAGCACGCCGTGCGCGTCGTCGTCGGTTCCCCTGCTCACGAAGGTGACCACACCAGGAACCGGGGCAGTGCCAAAAGCCTTACTGCACAGATCGATTGCTCGTTGCTTGGCCGCGTCGACGTCTTCTGCTGCGATCAGCAGCTGCACCTCGCGACGGCTGGCCGGCAAAGCCGCAAGATCGTTTTCGACCACGTCGGCGCCGATCTCGACCACGAGTCCGAGGAGCACCGCCATGCCCTCTTGTAATTGCGGAAGTGTGAGCACACTTTCGGGGTCGACGTTGACGCGCAGCACCGCAGTCCGCATGTGCGCAAGCCTAACTGGAGTGATGGCGAGCTAGCTCGTGAACAGCCAGGTAACCACCCAACCCACACTCATCACGGTCGCGACCTCGCCGGGGTGCCCGCCCCGGCTGCTGGGTCAGCAGCCTGGAAAGGGGCGCGAGGACTTCGCTGCATACCGGCAGCTCGGCGGCTACCTTCCGCTTGCCAGCGCCGACGAATTGCTGGGCGAAGTTGAATCAAGCGGACTGCTCGGCCGCGGCGGGGCCGCCTTTCCGCTTGCGGTGAAGTTGCGTTCGGTGCGCGATAACGGACGCCTAATCAGCGGAGCCGGTGGCACTACCGTCGTCGCGAATGGCGAAGAGGGAGAACCGGCTTCGATCAAGGACCGCTGGCTGCTGCGCAACCGGCCACACTTGGTTCTGGATGGACTGCGGTTGGCCGCGACGATCGTGGGCGCCGACCGCGCCTACGTCTACGTGTCCGACCACGAATCGGCGCGCAGTGTGGAAACCGCGCTCAGCGAACTGGACGCGGAGACCCTCGGGGGCATCTCGGCCGGCGTGTTGACGGTGCCACCTGGGTATGTGGCCGGCGAGGAGACCGCCGCGGTCCGCAAGATCAATGGCGGCCCAGCCAAGCCGACGGACAAACCGCCGCGACCATTCGAAGCCGGCGTCGCCGGACGACCCACGCTGGTGAGCAACGTCGAAACGCTGGCCAATCTGGCTTACCTGCAGTGCCACGGTTCGGCCGCGTTCCGCTCGCAGGGCACGTCACTGTCGCCGGGTACGTTCCTGGCGACCATCACCGGAGCCGGCCGACCGCCAGTTCTCTACGAGCTCCCGCACGGCTTTCCTTTCACTGAACTGCTTGCACTGCACAGAATTTCGCCGAGCCAGGTGCGAGGCACGCTGATGGGCGGCTACTTCGCCGGCTTCCTGAATCGCGGGGTACTCGAGACCAGCTTGGACCACGAGACGATGCGGCGGTTCGGCAGCGGGCTGGGCTGCGGCGCGATCTCGGTGATCACCGACGACTGCCCCGTGGCGGTCGCGGCTTCGGTGCTGGCGTACTTCGACCGCGAAAATGCCGGCCAGTGCGGGTCGTGTTTCAACGGGACGGCGGCGATGGCCGCCGTCGCTGGCGCGCTGCGCGACGGCGCCGCCACCACTGAGGACGTCGACCGGTTGCGGCGCTGGTCGGTGGTGCTGCGCGGGCGCGGGGCCTGCGCAACGCTGGATGCGGCCACCAATGTCGCCGCAACCCTGCTCGACCAGTTTCCCGCCGAGGTTGCCCGCCATCTCGAAGATGGCTGCCAAGACTGCGGTAACCGCACATTCCGCGCCGACCGTCCCTACGAGGTGGAGGCTGTGGGACAGGCATGAAAATCCGTTTGGATCGGACCATTTGCGACGGCTTTGGCCAGTGCGCCAAGCATGCGCCCGATTACTTCTCGCTGGACGACTGGGGATACGCGTCTCTAACCGGGGATGGCGCCGTGGCCGAGCAAGATCACGATCCGGTCATGCGCGCACTGTTGGACTGCCCGGTGCACGCGATCACTGAGATCGGCGAGCCCCGACCCANCGTCCCCAACCCACCACTGCNCGACATGGACGATCCCGCCGCGCACGTCAAGACCGAATCGAACGAAGCCCAATGGGGGTTCACGCGTTGACCGCTCCGCACGGCGATACGGCCTCGATCGCGCCTGCTCGCCAGTGATAACGTAATTCTCCGATTCGTATAACGGGCCTACCGCCCCACTGCCGGAGGTGACGTGTCAGCAGCACCGGGACGCCCGCTGCCCCTGGTCACCGACGAGAACGAGTTCTTCTGGACTTCGGGCTCCGACGACACGCTCCGGCTGCAGGAATGTAAAGCCTGCGATGCGCTGATCCATCCGCCCGCGCCGGTGTGCCGTTACTGCCGCTCCCGCGATATGGGTGTCCGCGCCGTCTCCGGCAAGGCGACCCTCGCCGGGTTCACCGTGAACCACCGGTTCAGCCTGCCCGGGCTGCCGGCGCCGTACGTGGTCGCGCAGGTGGCGATCGCCGAAGATCCCCGAGTGCGGCTGACCACCACCCTCGTGAACTGTGATCCCAGTGTGCTCGAGCTCGGCCAACAGGTGGAAGTCGTCTTCGAGCACATCGAGGACGTCTGGCTGCCGTTGTTTCGCCCCAGCAAGGTTGAGGCCGATAGCCAACCTGCTCCTCTGCCGGCCGACGAGATCGCCCCGGAGCGCTTCGGCGAATACGTCCGGCCGATGCTCACTGCGGAGAAGTTCGAGGACAAGGTCGCGCTCACCGGGATCGGCATGTCGCCGATCGGGCGCCGCCTGATGCAGCCCGCGCTATCGCTGACGGTGCAGGCGTGCGAGGCGGCGGTCGCCGATGCCGGACTGACCTTCGACGACATCGACGGCCTGTCCACCTACCCGGGCGGCGGTAACTTCGGCGGGTTCGGTGAAGGCGGAGTTACCGCGCTGGAGGCGGCCCTGGGTATCCGGCCGACGTGGCACAACGGCGGCCCCGAAACCTTCGGTCCGGGCGGGTCGGTGATCGTCGCGATGCTTGCGATCGCCGGCGGCCTGGCCCGGCATGTGCTGTGCTTTCGGACGCTGTGGGAAGCGACCTTCAACGAGCTGATGAAGCAGGGCAAGATCACCCCGTCCATGGGCCGCACCACTAGCTGGCAGATCCCGTTCGGTGCCACGTCGGCGGCACATACCCTGGCGCTCAACGCACAACGGCACTTCCACCGCTACGGCACGACGAAAGAGACGCTGGGTTGGATCGCGCTGAACCAGCGGGCCAACGCCGAACTCAATCCGTCCGCGGTCTATCGGACCCCTATGACCATGGCCGACTACCTGAACGCAAGGCCCATCACCACGCCGTTCGGTCTCTACGACTGTGACGTGCCCTGCGACGGGGCAATAGCCGTCGTCGTCTCCGCCGTCGACGCTGCGCGCGATCTGGCCAAGCCGCCCGTCCTGGTGGAGGCGGTAGGCACCCAGATCATCGAGCGGATCGACTGGGACCAGAGCACGTTGACCCATGAGCCGCAGGTGCTGGGTCAAGCGGCGCACATGTGGACGCGTACTTCGTTGCGTCCCACCGACGTCGACGTCGCCGAGCTCTACGACGGGTTCACCATGAACTGCCTGTCCTGGATTGAGGCGCTGGGATTCTGCGGGATCGGCGAGGCCAAGGAATTCCTGGATGGCGGCAAGAACATCGCTCGCGACGGCGTGCTGCCACTGAACACTCATGGCGGCCAGCTCTCACATGGCCGCACCCACGGCATGGGTCTGCTGCATGAAGCCGTCAGCCAGTTGCGCGGTGAGGCCGGCGAACGCCAAGTCGCCGAAGCTCGCGTCGCCGTGGTCAGTAGTGGTGGCCTCACTCCCAGCGGCGTGATCCTGCTGCGGGCCGACGCATGAACCGCGCCGGCGACGATGCAGAGCGAAGCGATGACGAGGAGCGGCGCATGAACCTCGGCGCTCCCCGCGCCAGGCTGGTGATCGTCGACGGCGTGCCGATGTCGGCGTTGGTCGCCGAACCCGATCAACCCGAAGACCCCAAGGCGGTGATCGTGGCCATCCACGGCGGCGGCACCACCGCAATCTATTTCGACTGCCCGGGCCACCCCTCGTCTTCCTTGCTCCGGACCGGCGCGGCGCGCGGATTCACCGTGGTGGCCCTGGACCGGCCCGGCTACGGCAGCTCGGCTCCGTACCCCGAGGCGATGATTCAGCCCGAGCAGCGGGTCAACCTTGCTTACGGGGGGGTGGACCGCATCCTCGGGGATCGATCACGCGGCGCCGGATTGTTCGTGATGGGCCATTCGGGCGGGTGCGAGCTGGCAATGCGAATGGCCGCAGACGAGCGCGGCGCCGATCTGCTCGGCGTCGAGTTGGCGGGCACCGGCCGGCACTACCACCCCGCGGCCCGAGAAATGCTGAAGACCGCAACGCGGGAACGCCGCCCATCGGGCCTGCGCGAACTGCTGTGGCATCCGGAGCGGCTGTATCCGCCGGAGGTCCTCACCGGGGTCACGGTTTCCCCGTCGGCTCCAGCCTACGAGGACCAGATGGTGTCGGACTGGGCCCGCGAAACCTTCCCGGCGCTGGCCCCCGCCGTACGCGTCCCGGTGCACTTCAGTATCGCCGAGTACGAAAGGGTGTGGCAGACCGATACTTCGGCGTTGACCGAGATCACCGCGCTGTTCTCCGGCTCGCCGCGGTTTGTTGTCCACAGACAACCCGAAGCGGGGCACAACATCAGCCTCGGCCGCACCGCCGCCGACTACCACGCGACGGTCTTCTCGTTCGCCGAAGAGTGTGCGTCGAGCGTGACGCTACAGTCACCGTCGGACCCGAACGTGACTGTGGCGTCACGTTCGGCCGATAACCAAGCCGATTTGGAGGCCGATTGAAAGTCGGATTCATTGGGTTGGGCAGTCAGGGCGGCCCCATGGCGCGGCGGATCATCGAGGGCGGCTTCCCGACGACGCTGTGGGCCCGCCGGCCCGTGGCGCTCGAACCGTTCGCCGACACCGCCGCGAAGGTCGCCCGGTCACCGGCCGAACTCGCCGCGGCCAGTGAGCTGATCTGCCTCTGCGTCGTCGGCGACGCCGACATCGAGGAAATCATCAGCGGTAAGCACGGGCTGCTGGCGGGGCTGACGCCGGGCAGTGTGGTCGCGGTGCATAGCACGGTGCATCCCAACACCTGCCGAGCGCTCGCGAAGAGGGCTGGCGGCCAGCGGGTTTCGGTTATCGACGCACCGGTGAGCGGCGGCGGCCCGGCGGCGGCACAAGGTCGTCTGCTGGTAATGGTCGGCGGTGACGCCGACGCTGTCGAGCGCTGCCGGCCGGTGTTCGAAACCTACGCCGATCCGGTAGTCCACCTCGGCGAGCTTGGCTCGGGGCAAACCACCAAGCTGCTCAACAACCTGCTGTTCACCGCCAACCTGGGAACAGCGATTAGCGCGCTTTCGCTGGCGAAGTCGCTCGGCGTCTCCCCGGACCGTCTCACTGAAGTCGTTGCCCGCAGTAGCGGGAACAGCTTCGCGCTCAACGCGATTAGCGGGATCGGCAGCCTGGACCAGCTTGCCGGCCTCGCGGGAAAGCTGCTGCAGAAGGATGTCCGGCTACTCGTCGACCTCGCCGAGCGGGCCGGGGCCCAGGCTGGCGCGGTGCTGGATGCGGCCGACGCCGCACTGGCCCTGATGGACCACCCCCGATGAAAGTCGGATTCATCGGAGCGGGGCGGATGGGCCGTCCCATGGTGACCCGCCTCGTGGAAGCCGGCCACGACGTCCAGGTTCTGGGCCGAACGGCCGAGAAGCGCCGCGAACTCGAACAGCTCGGTGCGACGGCGATGAGCGAAACGGCCGCGGCCGGTGCGCACGCCGATGCTGTGGTGCTGTTCGTGTTCACCGACGAACAAGTGCGGCAGGCCTGCCTGGACAGTGCACTGCTGCCGACCATGCCGTCAGGCTCGGCACTGGTGGTGCACACCACCGCGAGCCCGAAAACGATCGAGGCCATCGCCGCCCGCGCAGCCTGCTATGGCGTCGACGTGGTTGATGCCGCGGTCAGCGGGGGCCCGCACGACATCGCGGCCGGCAAACTCACACTGTTCGTTGGCGGCGCCGACGACACCGTGGCACGACTGCGACCGGTGTTGGACTGCTACGGCGACCCGGTCTTGCACGTCGGGCCCCACGGCACCGGCCAGAAGGTGAAACTGGTCAACAACGTGCTTTTCGCGGGCCACATCGGGCTGCTCGCAGAGTCCATCCGGCTGGGCGGGCGGCTTGGCGTCTCGGAGCCCACTTTGCTGGCCGCATTGCCTCGTGGCAGCGCCACCAGCCGGGTACTGAACATCGTGGCGGCCAGGGGTTCCGTCGCATCGTTCATTGAGGTCGCGGGCGAATTCGCCGGCAAAGACGTGGCCGTTGCCCGCAGCATCGCCGAGGAACTCGGCAGCGATCTCGGTGTGCTCGACGACGTCATCAGAGTCATCGACACGGTTACCGACAAAGCCGGGAACGTTTGAGATGGCACCGATGTGGCTCTTTTCGGTTCGCCACGAAACCGCTACCGTTAGCGTTACAGTCAGGCATTCAGCCGTAAAGGTCCCAGCCCGCAGGTCGCCAGCGAGGAGTACGCAGTGACAAAACCCAAACTCGTCTTCGATCCGTTCTCTGAGGAGTACTTCAACAACCCATTCGATATATATCGACGAATGCGCGACGAAGCGCCGCTCTATTACGACGAGAGGGGAGACTTCTACGCGTTGACCCGTCATGAGGACGTGGCCGCCGCGTTCAAGGATTTCGAGACTTACTCGTCAGCCCGTGGTTGCGACCTGGCGATGGTACGGAAGGGCGATGTTCCGCAGAAGTCGATCATCTTCATGGACCCGCCGGACCACCGGCACATGCGCAGCCTGCTCAACAAAGCCTTCACCCCGCGAGCCATCCAATCTCAGAAAGAGACGGTCCTTGAACTGGTCGACAAGTACCTGGGCGAGGCCGATCCCGATAACTTCGACGTCGTCCAGGACTTCTCCGGACCGTTCCCGGTAGAAGTCATCACCCGGATGGCGGGGGTACCCGAGGAATACCGCCAACAGGTGCGGCATTGGATCGACACCAGCCTGCACCACGAACCCGGACAGATAGAGATCAGCGAAGCCGGGATGCAGGCCAACATCGACACCGCGATGTACTACTTCACCCTGATACAGCAACGGCGCGAGGACCCCCAGGACGACATGATCAGCAGGCTGATCATGGCCGAGATCCCTTGCGAAGACGGTCCGCCGCGCCAGCTCGACGACATTGAAATCACTGGATTTGCTACACTTTTGGGCGGTGCCGGAGCCGAGACCGTCACCAAGCTGCTCGGCACCGCAGCTGTCACCTTCGCCCGCAACCCCGAACAATGGCAGAAGTTGCTCGACGATCGCAGCAAGATTCCGGCAGCAGTCGAAGAACTATTGCGCTACGAAGGGCCGGTCCAGTACAACGTCCGCTACACCCTCAAAGAGGCGCATGTTTCTGGTGGCGTGATTCCCGCGGGCAAGCCAGTATTCCTGATCGGCGCGTCGGCGAACCGCGATTCGGACGCATTCGCCGACGCCGATGTGTTCGACATCGACCGCGACCGCTCCGAGGCACAGAATCTCGGGCTCGGATACGGGATTCACAGTTGCCTGGGCGCAGCCTTGGCCCGAATGGAAAGCGCTATCGCACTGGACAAGCTGCTCGACTTCATGCCTCGTTACGAAGTGAACTGGGACGGGCTCCAGCGCGTCCACATGCAAAACGTCGCGGGGTGGCAGAACGTGCCGGTGCGGGTGCTGCGGTGAGGATGCCGTAATGAAGATCGACGTCGATTGGGGTCTCTGCGAAAGCAACGGGGTCTGCATGGGCATCATCCCGGAGGTCTTCCACCTCGGCGACGACGACATGCTGACTGTCTTGCAGCCAGACGTCACACCGGAGAACGAGGAACAGGTGCGCGACGCGGTACGTCAATGCCCGCGGCAGGCGATCTCGATCAAGGAGTAAGTCGACTGTATCTCCGCGCAGGCGCGCATACCCGGAACCTCGCGCATAAGTCGCAATCAGCCACGAATCTCCTTACCCGCGTTCGTGTCTAGTCAGTTTTGACTGGCCGTCTCGGTGATGGCCTGCTCGGGGCAACATTCGATGGCCTCGCGGGTGGCTGGCTCCAATTCCGTTGGGACATCGGATTCTATCGACACGGAGTAACCGTCGTCGGTCAGGCTGAAGACCTCGGGGCACAGCGTGAGACACATACCGTGACCGCGACAGCGCTGGTCATCTACCCAGACTTTCATGCCGGGGTGAACTCCAAGTGCAACTCGGTCAGTCCGCGCAGAATGTAGGTCGGGACGTATTGGTAGCGGCGGTCATCCGCCGGACCATGAACGCGCTCGTTGATCCTGATGTCAGACGTCCGGTCCAGCAGCCGCTCGATCGCCACCCGGGTTTCGGCGCGCGCCAGCGGCGCGCCCGGGCAACTGTGGATTCCCCGCCCGAACGAGAGATGCTGCCGGGCGTTCTTGCGGGCCGGATCGAATGCGGTGGGATCTTCGAACCGACGCGGATCACGGTTGGCAGCCGCCTGCAGAATCATCACGGTGGTGCCCGCGGGCAGGTCGACACCGCCGACGGTTACCGGGACGCGGTTCAAGCGGAAGTCGCCTTTGACCGGGCTCTCGATGCGGAGCGCCTCTTCGATGAAGTTCGGAATCAGGCTGCGGTCCTTGCGCAGCTGCGCCTGGATGTCGGGGCGCTCCCCGATGGTCTGCAACGCGGCACCCAGCAGTCGCACGGTGGTTTCCTGGCCGGCCGAGAAGACGTTGGCCGCGACACGGGCCACGTCTTCGACGTCGGGAAGCGAGCCGTCGGGGAAGGTGGCGGTGGCCAGTCCGGTTAGCACGTCGTCGCGGGGTTCGCGGCGGCGGTCCCGGGCATAGTCGGCGAAGGTTTCGTAGAGGAATTCCAGCGGGTTGTGCGCCAGCGCTTCCTTGCCGGTGCCCCCGACGCCGCCACCGGAGTGCCGGTGGATGTTCTTGACGAACTGATCGCGATCTTCCTCGGGCACGCCCAACAGGTCGGCGATGACCAGCAGCGTGAAGGGACCCGCGAAGCCCTTGATTAATTCACCCTCGCCTGGGGCCAGGAACCCGTCGAGCGCCTGGTCGGCGAGCACCCACATGGCGTCCTCGTTCTCCTTGAGGCGCTTTGGGGTGATCAGCCGCATCAGCAGGGCACGGTGGTTGGTGTGGGTCGGCGGGTCAAGTGTCGGCAGCTGGTCGCTGAACGGCAGCTCGTCGCGATGCTGCTCGATCAGGTCGGTGATGTCGTCACCCTCGAGCGGAACGGGAAAGCCGGGAAACGGCCCGGTGACCGAGACGCATGAAGAAAAAGTCTGGGCGTCGTTCAACACCGCGCACGCCTCGTCCCAACCAGTCACCATGGTGACTCCGTGGTGGTCCTCCCGGGTGACGGGGCACTGCTGCCGAAGCGACTCGTAGTAAGGGTACGGGTCGTCAACGAGCCGGGCGTCGCGGAAGAAATCCATCTCGGTGAAGTCGTTCACCATCGCTTGCTCCGTTCGAATCTCGGCTAGAGAGAATGCGCCTCTCAGAGATGAGTATTAGATTTCCACATGGCGTGTTGGCCGTCAACGATAGATCGGGATCGCGAGTGTGAAATGAGCGACGGGACACACCGAAAAAGCGTCGCCATATTCACGTTCGGCGCCGCTCGGTGAGGCCGTTCAGCCGGCCGGTACCAGGTCAGCGGCCGCCGAGAGGGACGCCAGCAGCCCGCTGCGGAATGTTTCGGTATGACCGATCGAGCTCTCCGGCGCGCAGATCTTCAAGGCGGCGGCCAGCGCCCGAGCCTTGAAAATCTGGGCGGCCGTGCTCAGGCGATGCTGCACCAGGCCAACGCTGTCATCGAGCTCGGGCGGCCAGCTCTCCCCCCACAGCGTGACCTCGGTGGAGCCATGATCGAGAGCCTGCAAAACGCCTTGCCGCACCCGCGAGTCGCATCCGAACAGATCGGCCGCGACTGCCAGGGCCTGCGGGCGGGGGCGAGTCTCGGCCCCCGAACCGATCGCAGCCAAGGCCTCTTCGAGGTCGAATCTCTGGACTCCAAGAATTTGCAGTGGCCGATCGTCCTGGCGGTCGGCTACGAGCCCAGGGTGGTCGGACACGAGCACGGTGACATCCCACCCCGCCATGGCCCGGTCAAAGAGCCAACCGCCGGCGCACATCACCACGTCGACGACGCTGGCCGCGACGACGTCGAGCCGGTATCTCATGTCTTCTTCGTCGGCGCAAAGTCGCGGGCCAGTGTCTCGGCGTACTGCTTGAACACCTCGGTCAATGGTATTGAAGGATCGAGCAACCATATCGTTTCCATTCCGTGGATGAAGGCGAGAATTTCCACTGCCTTGACGACGGGGTCTAGTTCGGTGCGGTACCGGCCATCCGCCTGGCCACGGCGAATGAGCTCGGCGACGATGTCGATCGCTTGCTGGTGCCTGGCCAACATGCGGTCGTGCAACGGAGCGTCGCGAAGGATGTTCTCGGCCAGCAGCACGGTGAACGTGCTCACCATTTCGGGAGCGCGGTTGAAGCGATCGGCGACCTGAGCGATCTGGGCGAGGAGGTCGCCGCCCTGGTCAGCATGGGACTCGTCATCGAGGTCGCGCGCGTCCAGCACTGCGTGCAGCAGCTGTTCCTTGGACTCGAAGTGATGCAGTAGTCCCGCAGCAGTCACGCCGGCTTCGCCGGCAATCTGGGCCAATGTCGTGTTGCGCCAGCCATTGCGCGTCAGGAGGCGCTGTGCGACCGAGAGGATCCGCTGCTTGCGGTCCTCACCTTTGGCGAGAAGCGTGTCGTATCGCCGAGCGTCGGGCACCGGGCTCCCCTGTAACCGATTGCCAAAACCAACCTAATGAACACACAGTAGGTTGGTTTGACCGCTGTGACAAGGGTCACGGGAGCAGGTTTTTCGCCGCGCTGAGCGCGAACTGGGTCCGGGCTAGTTGACGAGCTCGACCAGGGTGGCGTTGGCCGTGCCGCCACCTTCGCACATGGTCTGCAGGCCGTAACGGATCCCGTTGTCGCGCATGTGATGGATCATGCGCGTCATCAGCACCGCGCCGGAGGCGCCCAGCGGGTGTCCCAGCGCGATGGCGCCGCCCAACGGATTGACCCGACGCGGATCGGCGCCGGTCTCGGCGATCCAGGCCATCGGCACCGGAGCAAAAGCTTCGTTCACCTCGAAGACGCCGACCTCTTCCAGCGCGACACCTGCCTTGGTCAGCACCTTCTCGGTCGCCGGAATCGGACCGGTGAGCATGAGTACCGGATCCGCCCCGGTCACCGCGCCGGCGCGGTAGCGCACCAGCGGCGTCAATCCCAGCCCGACGGCCATCTCCGACGTGGTCACCAGCAGCGCGGCTGCCCCGTCCGAGATCTGCGAGGAATTGCCCGCGTGGATGACACCGTCGTCGGTGAACGCCGGCTTGAGTGCGGCCAGTTTCTCGACAGTGGTGCCGCGCCGCACTCCCTCGTCGGCTACCACCGTGCCGTCGGCGCCGTCACTGGTGAACACCGGGACGATCTGGTCGGTGAAGGCGCCACTGTCCTGAGCCGCGGCAGCCCGCTCGTGGGACTGGACAGAGTATTCATCGAGCTGGGTGCGGGAGAATCCCCACTTCTTGGCGATCATCTCCGCCGACAGACCTTGGTTGAAGGAGAAGTCGTCGTAGCGGGCGAGCACTTTCGGGCCGTAAGGCATTCCGGTGGCCCGAGCCGCACCGAGCGGAACCCGGCTCATCAGCTCGACGCCGCCGGCCACGACGACATCTTGCTGGCCGGACATCACCGCGTGCACCGCGAAATCGAGGGCCTGCTGACTGGAGCCGCACGCCCGGTTGACGGTGGTGCCCGGGATGGTTTCGGGCCAGCCGGCGGCCAGCACCGCGTAGCGTCCGATGTTGCTGGACTGGTCGCCGACCTGGGACACACATCCCCAGATCACGTCATCGACGATCCCCGGATCGAGCCCGGCACGTTCCAGCAGTTCATTGAGAACTATTGCGGACAGGTCGGCGGCATGCGTGCCGGACAGCCCGCCATTTCGTTTCCCGACCGCCGTGCGCACCGCTTCGACGATGACTGTCTCACGCATGTTCTACTCCGATTGCTCGTCTTCGGCTCTTGATTGCTTCTCAGATCTTGATAGCGCCCACCGACCAGTAAACGACGGCTCTCGCCGCTCGGCGAAGGCGGCATAGGCGGCCGCCGCATCGGCCGTCGCGAAATTGACGCCCTGCGCCCGAGCCTCGTTGGCCAGCGCGTCGCGCAGGGTGCGATCGGCACCCTCGTTCAGCAGAGCTTTGGTCTGGGCCAGCGCGATGGGCGGACCGGCTGCCAGCCGGGCGGCGAGGTCCTTGACGAAGCCGTCGATCTCTGCGGCGGACACTACCCAGGTCACCAGGTTGAGGGCCTGGGCTTCCGCGGCGTCGATAGTTTCGGCTAGCAGCGCTAGCCGCTTAGCCTGCTGTAAGCCAACGAGTTTCGGCAGCAGCCAGGACCCGCCGAGATCGATCGACAGGCCTCGCTTGGAAAAGATCTGGGAGAACTTCGATTCCGGTGTTGCGACCACCAAATCACAGCCCAGGGCCAGGTTCCATCCCGCGCCGACCGCCACCCCGGTTATTTTGGCGACCGTGGGAATCGGGAGCTCGTGCAACGCTAGCGCGACATCGGTCAGGCGCTGCAGCCGGTATTTCGGATGTGTGTCGTCGGGGACCGAGATGTCGGCGCCGGAGCAAAAACTTCCGCCGGCACCGGTGATCACCAGCGTGCGCACGCTGCGGTCACGACCGGCTAGGTTGAGCGCGTCGCGCAGCGCAATCCACAAGTCCGGGTTGATCGCGTTCTTGCGGTACGGACGGTTCAGAGTCAGCGTGCGCACCCCATCGCTGTCATCCGACAGCAGCACAGGATCGTCGGTCGGGGTCATCAGCAACGAGTGTGCATCACATCACCGTGCCGCCGTCGACCGGGAGCACCTGCCCGGTGATGTAGGACGCGGCATCGGAGGCGAGGAAGACGAACGCGCCTGCGACCTCCTCGGGTTCGGCCCACCGCCGCAACGGAATTCGGGCCATCATGTTGGCCGCGAATTTCTCATTGGTGCGAATGGTCTCGGTCATGCGGGTCGCGGCAAGTGGTGCCAGTGCGTTGGCCAGAATATTGTTGCGCGCCATCTCACGCGCCAACGACTTGGTGAACCCGATGATGCTGGCCTTGGCGGCGGAGTAATTCACCTGACCAAGCGTGCCGGTGATCCCGGCTGACGAGACGACGTTGATGATTCGGCCGGTGCCGTCGGTGGGCAGGAAGCCAAGCGCGGACTGGGTGCAGTGAACGGCACCCATGAGGTGGATGTCGAGTACCTGATAGAAACTCTCGTCGGTGAGATCGGCGAACGTCCCCGGCGCGGTCACTCCGGCGTTGTTGACCAGAATGTGCAATTTTCCCTCGGTGAGCCCGGCGGCGCGTGCGGCCGCGGCGTCAGCTGCCTGCCGGTCGCGAACGTCGAGGGCCATGCTGTCGGCCGTGCCGCCGTTGGAGCAAATATCTTGAGCGACAGCAGAAGCAGCCTCCACATCGAGATCGCTGACCAGTACCGCCGCTCCGGCGGCGCCCAACGCCCGGGCGACCGCCGCGCCGATCCCGCCGCCGGCTCCGGTGACCAACGCCGACCGACCAGTGAGGTCGAACAGCGGATTGGCCATCAATAGCTCCTCGGCAGTTTGAGGACATGGGAACCCAGGAAGTTGAGGATCATCTCCTGGCTGACCGGCGCGATCTTCATCAGCCGAGCCTCACGGAAGTACCGCGCGACGTGATACTCCTCCGCGTACCCCATGCCGCCGTGGGTTTGCAGTGCCCGATCCGCTGCGGTAAAGCCGGCGTCGGCGCACAGGTATTTGGCGGTATTCGCTTCGCGTCCACAGGATTTGCCGTTGTCGTAGAGCCAAGTCGCCTTACGCAACATCAGCTCGGCGGCGTCCAGCCGCGCCAGCGAGTCAGCTAGCGGAAACTGAATGCCCTGGTTCATACCGATCGGCCGGCCGAAGACCACGCGGTCGTTACCGTATTTCACCGCTTTGTCCAGCGCCACCCGGCCGATACCGAGCGCCTCGGCGGCAATCAGCATCCGTTCGGGGTTCAGGCCGTCCAGGATGTATTGGAATCCCTTGCCTTCCTCCCCGACTCGATCCTCGACCGATACCTCGAGATTGTCGATGAACAATTCGTTGGAGCTGACGGCGTTGCGGCCCATCTTGCGGATCGGGCGGATGTCGACCCGGCTGCGGTCAAGGTCGGTGAGGAACAGCGTCATCCCATCCGTCTTTTTAGCGACCTCGTCGTAGCTCTGGGTGCGAGTCAGCAGCAGGATCTTGTCGGACTCCATCGCTTTGGAGATCCACACCTTACGACCGTTAACGATGTAGCGGTCCCCGTCGCGTTTGGCGAACGTGGTGATGCGCGAAGTGTCAAGCCCGGCACCAGGTTCGGTCACTCCGAAGCAGATATGCACATCGCCGGTCGCGACCGGGGGCAAGGTGCGGGCCTTGAGTTCTTCGGAGCCGTGCACGACAACCGGTTGCATGCCGAAAATCGACAGGTGGATTGAGCTGGCCGCGTTCATGCCGCCGCCGGACCTGGCGACCTCCTCGAGCAACAGTGTGGCTTCAGTGATTCCGAGGCCATGGCCGCCGTACTCGGTCGGAATCGTCATACCCAGCCAGCCGCCGTCGGCTATGGCCCGGTAGAACTCCGTCGGAAACTCGTGCTCCTGGTCCTTTTCCATCCAGTACTGGTCGTCGAACTTCCGCGCCAACTCGGCAACCGACTTGCGGATCAGGTCCTGGTCATCGGTCAGCTCGAAGTTCATTCCACCGCCGGGCACTGCGAGATCTCCTTAGCTCAGTTCATGCACCGGCGCACTGGCGTTCCGGTGATGCCTCAGTCCCTGTTGCCGGTCAGCGCTTTCGCGTTGGCCGTAAAGTCGGCGAACGAGGAACCGCCTCTCTCCTTATGCTGACTGCGCGCCCGAATGGACACGTCATGACCCTCGGCGGCCTTGCGCAGCGCGCCGACCGTCGCCTGCTCGCGAGTGATGTGGGTGAACGGGTCGAACGAGTACCAGCGCATCGAGTTCTCGTGGGTCATCTTGTGGATCTCGTCGTCCGGCACATTGTTCAGGGCCAGCACGTCCCAAAGCTCCTCGGGTGCACCCGGCCACATCGAGTCGCTGTGCGGGTAGTCGGCCTCCCAGGCGATGTTGTCGATGCCGATCATGTTGCGCAGCTGCACGCCCACCTTGTCGCTGATGAAGCAGGTCAGGAAGTGCTCGCGGAAGACCTCACTGGGCAGCTTGCCGCCGAAGTTCTGGTGCGTCCACGTCGAATGCATCTCGTACGTCCGGTCCGCTCGCTCCAGGAAGTAGGGGATCCAGCCGGTTCCGCCCTCGGAGAGTCCGATCTTCAGGTCCGGGTACTCCTTGATCGGCCGCGACCACAGCAGGTCCGCGGCTGCCTGAACGATATTCATCGGCTGCAGCGTGATCATCACGTCCATCGGCGCGTCGGGTGCGGTGATCGCCAGCCGGCCCGAGGATCCGATGTGCACGTTCATCACGGTGTTGGTGTCGCACAAGGCTTTCCACAGCGGATTCCAGTACTCGTCGTGGAAGCTGGGGTAACCCATCGCGGCCGGGTTCTCGGTGAAAGTCAGCGCGTGCACGCCCTTCTTCGAGACCCGCCGCACCTCTTCGGCGCATGCCTCGGGGTCCCAGATCACCGGCAACGCCATCGGGATGAACCGCGCCGGGTAAGCCCCGCACCACTCGTCAATGTGCCAGTCGTTGTAAGCCTGCACCAGCGCCAGCGAGAACTCAGGATCCTCGGTGGCGAACAGGCGCCCGGCAAAACCGGGAAAGGACGGGAAGCAAACCGAGGCCAAAATGCCCCCGGCGTTCATGTCCTTGACCCGCTCGTCGACGTCGTAGCAACCCGGCCGGATCTCATCCAGACCCTGCGGTTCCAGCCCGTACTCCTCCTTGGGCCGGCCGGCGACCGCGTTGAGCGCCACGTTCGGAATCACCGTGTCGCGGAACTTCCACATGTCCGAGCCGTCGGGGTTGTGCACCAGCCGAGGTGCATCATCCAGGTACTTCTTCGGCAGATGGTCTTTGAACATGTCCGGCGGCTCGACGATGTGGTCGTCGACGCTGATGAGAATCATGTCTTCTTTGTTCATGACCGTTCCCTCTCCATTTGATCCCTCGGATCCCTTCGGAAGCGCCACTCCCGTACGACATCGGCCGAACCGCCGACTGGCACAAGGTCTCTACTGTTGAAAACTATCTTCTCGCGAAGCGAGAATCAACATCCAAGATCCCTCCCGGGCGCATCCGCCCTGGTAGTCCACGTTACTGCGTGATCAGGCGGAGTGCCCCCGGGTGCGACAACGCGGTGCCGGAAATACCCGGTAGTGCGCAGCTAATCAAGGAGAGAAACCCGCATCTGTCGCCCGTGGGCGCCTGCAAGACCGCCCCGGAAGCCGAAGTCTGACGGCGGGCCGCACGTCCGTCAACCAGCACGAATCCCATCCGGCCGGCATTGACCAGAAGACCGAATCGTGCAAGTCTATTGGTTGTAAATGAGAATACAATTCTCTTTGACCGAGAGGACACAGTTGGATGCGCCTGCCGCCGCTGCCGGCTGAGGAGTGGGACGAGGCTGTCGAGCAGTCGCTTGCTGGCATGCTGCCCGCAGAACGGCGCAACCCCCGGGACGCCGGCAACGCACTGTCGACGTTCGCCCGCCACCCCGCGCTGACCAAGGCGTTTCTCCGGTTCAACGTCCACCTTTTGTATTCCTCCACGCTACCGCCGCGCATCCGCGAACTGGCCATCCTTCGGGTCGCGCATCGTCGCGAATGCACCTATGAGTGGACCCAGCACGTAGCCCTGGCCAAAAAGGCCGGGATAAGCGACGCCGAGATAGCTGCCGTTTGCCGCGCCGGCGAAGGTACTGTCGGTGACTTCGAGGCGTTCGAGCGCGCAGTGCTCACCGGAGTCGACGAACTCGAAGAGAAGTCCGGGCTGTCCGACGAGACCTGGGCCACGCTCGGCGAGCGCCTGGATGACCGCCAGCGGATGGACTACGTCTTCACGGTCGGCTGTTACGCCACGGTCGCCATGGCCTTCAACACTTTTGGCGTAGAGCTCGAGAACGCCGAACAAGACTGATCAAGACTGAGACTCATAAGAGAGATAGAACCTTGCCCCACTTCACAAAGCCAGCCGCCGGAAGCTGGACAGAAAACTACCCGGAACTAGGGACCGCGCCGGTCGATTACAGCGACTCAATCGATCCGGCATTCTTCGAAGCCGAGCGCGAGGCGATCTTCAAGCGGACCTGGCTCAACGTCGGCCGAGTCGAGCGACTGCCCCGCACCGGCAGCTATTTCACCAAGGAGCTGCCGTCGGCCGGCCCGGGAATGTCGGTGATCGTCGTCAAGACCAAGGACGGGTCCGTAAAGGCTTTTCACAACGTCTGCCGTCACCGCGGAAACAAGCTGGTGTGGAACGACTTTCCACACCAGGAGACCTCGGGCACCTGTCGGCAGTTCACCTGCAAGTACCACGCCTGGCGCTACAGCCTCGACGGCGATTTGACCTTTATCCAACAGGAGGATGAGTTTTTCGACGTCGACAAGAGCCAGTACGGCTTGGTGGGAGTCCGCTGCGAGGTGTGGGAAGGGTTCATCTTCATCAATTTCGACCAACACGCCAAGCCGCTCGCTGACTACCTCGGATCTCTGGCCAAAGGTATCGAGGGCTACCCCTTCCATGAGATGACCGAGTGTTACTCCTACCGGGCCGAGGTTGGTAGCAACTGGAAGCTGTTCATTGACGCGTTCGCCGAGTTCTACCACGCGCCGGTGCTGCATCAAGGGCAATACACGAAGGAAGAAGCCGCCAAGATCCAGAAGTACGGCTTCGAGGCGCTGTACTACGAGCTGGCGAGCCCGCACGGGATGATCTCGACCTGGGGCGGTCAGTCGCCGCCCGCTGACCTGAATATGGTCAAGCCGATGGACCAGGTGCTGCGCAGCGGGCTCTTCGGTCCCTGGGACAAGCCGGAGGTCATCGAGAAGCTCGATCAGCTGCCACCGGGCGTCAACCCGAAGAGAATTCCGCAGTGGGGCATCGACTCGTGGCACTTCTACCCGAACTTCATGCTGTTGATCTGGGAGCCCGGCTGGTACCTGACTTACCACTACTGGCCGACCGCCGTCGACAAGCACATCTTCGAGAGCACGCTGTATTTCGTGCCGCCGAGAAACGCGCGGGAACGCTTGGCCCATGAGTTGGCGGCGGTGACGTTCAAGGAGTACGCCCTTCAGGACGCCAACACCCTGGAAGCGACCCAGACCATGATCGGCACCCGAGTCGTCAAAGACTTTCTGCTATGCGATCAGGAAATCCTGCTCCGCCATCTGCACAAGGTGACCGGGGATTACGTGAAGGAGTACCAGGACAATGGTCTCCGCAAATAGGCTGCCGGCTGAATTCGCCGACCTGGAGCCCTATCTGGATTGGGACCTGGCAAACGAACCCCAGCGCTACGCCAAGCGGCTGGGCTCTTCGATGAGCGAGATGCAGGCGTTTTACGACGTTGCATTTCCCCGGCTGAACGACGTCATCGCCTACTGCGACAAATACCCGCTTGACGATCTGCCCGAGGATGCGCAGACCCTCATGCACATGATGCAGTCGCTGATCATGGTGTCATTTCCGATAGAGGCCTGGAAGCAGGCGCGCGTCCCCGACAGCGGCGCGGCCTGGGTCGAGTTGATCCGGGAGCCGGTGATCTAAAAGGTGCTGACGCTCAAGGCCGCCGGGCTGCTCGACGTCGACGCCGGCGAGATCCTGAGGCCCGGCACCCTGCGGGTCGACGGCGATCGGATCGTCGGCGTCGGCGATGGCATAGCGGGTGACCTGATCGATCTGGGCGACCAGATCCTGCTGCCCGGACTGATGGACATGGAGGTCAACCTCCTGATGGGCGGGCGCGGGGAGAAACCCGGGCTGTCCCAGGTTCAGGATGACCCGCCGACGCGGGTGTTGCGTGCGGTCGGCAATGCCCGGCGCACGCTGCGCGCCGGGTTCACCACGGTGCGCAACCTCGGTCTGTTCGTCAAGACCGGCGGGTACTTGCTCGACGTTGCGCTGAGCAAAGCCATCGACGCGGGCTGGATCGACGGGCCCCGGGTGGTGCCGGCCGGGCACGCCATCACTCCGACCGGCGGCCATCTGGATCCGACGATGTTCGCGGCGTTCGCACCGCATGTGCTGGAGCTGACGGTCGAGGAAGGTATCGCCAACGGGATCGACGAGATCCGCAAAGCGGTGCGATACCAGATCAAACACGGCGCCGAGCTGATCAAGGTCTGCTGCTCGGGCGGGGTGATGTCACTGACCGGCCCGCCTGGCGCACAACATTATTCGGACGAAGAGCTGATCGCGATCGTCGACGAGGCGCATCGGCGCGGCCTGCGCGTCGCCGCGCACACGCACGGCGCCGACGCGGTCAAGCATGCCGTCGCGGCCGGGATCGACTGCATCGAGCACGGCTTCCTCATCGATGACGAGGCGATCGCGACGATGGTCGAGCACGGCACCTACCTGGTGAGCACTCGGCGCCTGGCCGAGGGAATGGACGTCTCGCACGCTCCGCCCGAGCTGCAGGCCAAGGCCGCCGAGATGTTCCCGAAGTCACGTACCTCGATACTGGCCGCCTACGAAGCCGGTGTGAAGATCGCAGTCGGCACCGATGCCCCCGCGATACCGCACGGCAAGAACGCGGACGAGCTTGTCACCCTTGTCGATTGGGGTCTGCCGGCGTTGGCGGTGCTGCGGGCGGCCACAGTGACCGCGGCCGAGCTCATCAACGTCACCGATCGAGGACGGCTTGCGCCGGGTCAGCTCGCCGATGTCATCGCGGTGCCCGGAAACCCGTTGGAAGACATCACCGTTACTCAGAAAGTCAGCTTTGTCATGAAAGGCGGCAAGGTCTATGTCCAAAACTGAACCGGCGAACCAGCCAACCCGAACTGACGACCTGGTCGAGATCCAGCAGTTGCTCGCCCGCTACGCCGTCACCATCACCCAAGAAGACATCGACGGACTGGTCGGCGTCTTCACACCCGACGGGACCTACAGCGCCTTCGGTGACACGTACCGGTTAGACCGGTTCCCCGAGTTGGTGGCCGCCGCGCCAAAGGGCTTGTTTCTCACCGGGACCGCGGTGGTCGACATCGACGGCGATTCAGGAAGCGGCACCCAACCGTTGTGCTTCATCGATCACGCCTCCCATGACATGCGGATCGGCTACTACCGCGACACCTACTCTCGCACCGCCGACGGTTGGCGGCTGAAGACGCGGGCCATGACGTTCATTCGCCGCAGCGGCGTGCACGACTCTGGGCGCCCGCACGCCGTCGGCCGCCCCACCCCGTGAAAGTCGAGCAGTTCCGGGCGGGGCTGCGCGCGTGGCTCGAAGAGAATGACCTGACCCCAGGACCCGACCGCTCGCTGCAGGGTCATATGCAGCAACTCGCCCGAGTCCACCGGGCTCTTTATGACGCCGACTGGATGCGATACGGCTGGCCCACCGAAGTCGGCGGATTGGGTGGGCCCGCGGTGCTGCGCGCGATCGTCGGCGAGGAGGTGGTCGGTCGCCGTCTCGCCGAGCCTGGCCCGTATTCGATGGTCGAGGTGCTCGCTCCGACGATGATCGACTACGCCCCTGCGGAACTCGCCGCGGAAATGGTGCCACGGCTGCTGAGCGGCCGCGAGCAATGGTGTCAGGGCTTTTCCGAACCGGGGTCTGGCAGCGACCTGGCGTCGTTGTCCACTCGCGCCACACAGCAGGGGGACAACTGGATCGTCAACGGGCAGAAGGTCTGGACCAGCTTCGCCCAGTTCTCGACCCGGTGCATCCTGCTCACCCGCACTGGACCCGGCCATGACGGGATCACTGCGTTCTTCGTCGACCTCGACACGCCGGGCATCACCATCCGGCCGCTACGCACCATGCACGGAGTCGACGAATTCTGTGAGGTGTACTACGACGACGTGGTGATCCCGGCGAGCCGCATGCTCGGCCAACCGGGCGACGGCTGGCGCCTGGCGATGGACCTACTGCCCTATGAGCGCTCCACCTGCTTTTGGCAGCGGATCGCCTACCTCTACTCACGATTCGACGCACTGATCAGGGAGACTTCGGAAAGTTCTGAAGTCTCCGAGCCCGCCGACCACGACGAATTCGAGCTTGGCGCGGCTTATCTCGCGTTGCACACGCTGCGCTGCCGATCACGCGCGACCCAGCACCGGTTGCGGGACGGGGCGCGCCTCGGGCCGGATACCTCCATCGACAAGGTGCTGCTGGCCGGCGCTGAGCAACGGCTCTACGACACCGTCCGCGACCTACTGCCCGGGACGCTCGAGCTCGACGACACGCCGTGGCGCTCGGAATACTTGTACTCACGGGCGGCGACCATCTACGGCGGTACCGCCGAGATTCAGCGCAATATCATCGCCCGCCGGCTGCTCGACCTCGGGAAGGAGTGATCGTGGCGACAGACCCCGAGTCACTGCAGCTGCTGGCAGAATCAGTGCGAAGCACTATGGTCGCGGCCTCCGGCGCCAAACTCGATGCGGCATTGGCCGACCTCGGCTGGCTCAACATGCTCGACGAAATCCCAGAATTTGCAATCCCTTTGGTGTTCCGGCTGCTCGGCGAGACCGGCGCGCATGCTTCCGTGCTCAACGACGTCGTTGCGAGCGCCGCCGGCCGCGCTCCCGGCGGCATAGCGCCGTTGCCGTTCGCGGATGGGTCCTGGGTGGTTTGGGAGCGCACCGATGGTTCCAGTTCAGCGCTCGACGAGGAGTTGCCGATTCATCGTGTGCCAGAAGGCGATCCATTGCCGCTGACAGTGCTGGCTGCGGGACGGCAGGCACTGGGCTGGTGGCTGGTCGGCACCAGTCGAGCGATGCTTTCATTGGCGCGCCAGCACGCCCTGGACCGCGTTCAATTCGGGCGCCACATCAGCTCCTTCCAAGCGATCCGGCACCGGCTGGCCGAGACACTCGTGGCGATCGAAGGCGCCGAGGCGACTCTGCAGGCCGCCGTTGATGCGTCCGACGACCCAGACGGCCTGGGCTATTTACTGGCGAAGGCCGCGGCGGGTCAGGCAGCACTCACCACCGCACGCCACTGCCAGCAGGTGCTCGGCGGCATCGGCTTCACCGCCGAACACATGCTGCATCGCCACGTCAAGCGAGCGTTGCTGCTGGACGGACTGCTCGGCAGCGCGCGAGAACTGACCCGCGAGGCGGGCTCGACGTTGCGGGTCAAGGGATCTGCGCCACGGCTGGCGCAGCTGTAGCGGATAAGGGCGGCGCTGGGTCGAGCGCAGGGCCGCGCCGCCTAGAATTGGCACACATGAACCGCCCCGAGGCACCGCAAAACCAGTTCGGCGTCGCTTCGCTGATCCTGGGTGCGATATCGCTTCTCACCTGCTGGTTGCTGATCGGGGTTCCTCTCGGTATTGCGTCGGTGGTAACCGGCGACATCGCACGGAGGCGTGTCACGCGCGGCGAAGCCAACAATCCCCGAACCGCGTTGGCCGGCATCGTCTTAGGGGGGGTCGCGATCCTCGCTGGGCTCGTCGCCATCGGCTACTACGCCTGGCTGGACGCCCAACAGCCGGGTCCCTAGTGTGTGGTCACCGGCCTCACGGGCGCCGCGGCCGTCAGATGCAGACTTGCGCAGGCTAATTGCGCGGCAGGCCCAGTATTCGTCCGGCGATGATATTGCGCTGAATGTCAGAAGTACCGCCGGCAATGGTCGCGGCGAAAGTGCGCGCGTACCGGTCGAAGCGGCTGCCGTAGTGGCTGTCCAGGTCCAAGGGCGCAGACGCGGCGGTGACCCCGCGGAGCGCGAGCCCGTCTGGCCCCTCGGCGGTCAGCGCGTCCTCGCAGGCCCGTTGCATCGCCTCCGAGCCCAGCAATTTGAGCACCGACTGAGCCGGTACGTCCTCTTCGCCCCGAGCGGCCCGGGCCAAGGCCGCGGACCCCAGTAGCCGCAGCGCCTGCGCATCCATCACCAAGGTTGCGTAGTGATCCCGCTGCAGCGTCCCCGATGGACCGAAATCGACGGTCAGCTGATGCAACAGGTCGGCATACCCCATCCACAACATGACTCGTTCGTGGCCAAGCGAACCGGTTGCCACCCGCCAGCCCCCATTGAGCTCACCCAGCAGATTCTCGGCCGGTACCCGCACGTCGGTGAAAAACACTTCGTTGAAGTCGACATCGTCGCGGTCGCATACCGACGCGAACGGACGGCGCACTAGACCGGGGCTATCGGTCGGGATCAGCAACGCACTGATGCCCTTGTGTTTTGGCGCCGCAGGGCCCGTGCGCACGAAGGTCAACAGCACATCAGCATCGTGGGCGCCCGATGTCCACACCTTCTGCCCGTTGACCACGAAGTCGTCGCCGTCTAGCACCGCCCGCGTTTTCAGTGACGCCAGATCCGAGCCCGCGCCCGGCTCACTCATACCCAGCGACGCGGTGATCTCAGCGCGCAGAATCGGCACCGCCCATCGATGCTTTTGCTCGGCGGTTCCGTACGACAACAACGACGCCGCGATGATGCCCACCCCCTGCGGATTGAAACTGTGATAGATCCGCCGCCGCCCCATCTCCTGCAAGTGCGCGTACTGCTGCAATAACGTGGCGTTGCGCCCACCGAATTCGGGCGGATTGCCGGGCAACAGCCACCCGTTGTCGAACAACAGCCGTTGCCACCGGCGGGCCCACTCCGGCATGTGCGAGCTCGACCGCGGCCGGTCTAACGCATCGGCTGAGTCGATTACGCCAGGCAGGTGCTCGTCAAGAAAGGCGACGAATTCGGCACGGAACGCCTCGACGTCGGCGTCAAACGTCAGCTGCACAGCACTCCTTGGAACGTCCTGGCGTTCGCCGGCCAACAGCGGATCAAGCTTTCCGCGTACGGCGCGGTTCGCTCTTACGGTTGCGCTTCCAAACACACGTGTAAGAGAATAGTATTCTCGCAGTGAGCAAGTTACAATCTCCGAAACATGCTCCGTGAGGGGGTCGAGCACACCGATGGCGCGGCGTTCTCCGGTACAGTCCAATCATGTTCTCCCCGTGCGGCAAGCGTCCGAGGCGGCCGTGACCAGCCCAAGCGCAGAGCCGGCCTGGAAGCAGCGCGCGGTCGAGCGGTCCATCAAGACCGCGAAACTGCGGGCGGCGCAGCGCGTTCAGCGCTTCCTGGATGCGGCGCAGGCCATCATCATCGAAAAGGGCAGCACAGACTTTACTGTCCAGGAGGTCGTGGACCGCTCTCGCCAATCGTTGCGGAGCTTTTACCTGCAGTTCGACGGTAAGCACGAGTTGCTGCTAGCGCTGTTCGAAGACGCGCTGAGCCGGTCAGCCGACCAGATCCGCGCCGCCACGGAAAGCCATTCCGATCCGCTGGAGCGGCTCAAGGTCGCCGTCGAGCTGTTGTACGAGTCCTCGCGCCCTGACCCAACCGCCAAGCGGCCGCTGTTTACCGACTTTGCCCCGCGATTGCTGGTCACACATCCGGTTGAGGTCAAGACCGCGCACGCGCCGCTGCTGGCGTTGCTGGCTGAACTCATGGAAGCGGCCAGCGACGCGGGCCGGTTGCGTGACGACATCAATCCCCGCCGGGTGGCCGCCATGACGATGCAGACGGTCATGTTCATCGCCCAGTCCAGCGGTGGCTCCGACGACGCGACGGTTCATCCCATCGGCGCCGACGAGGTCTGGGACTTCTGCTCACGCGGATTCGCCGGCTAGCGCGCTCGATCGCGGGCCGAGAAGCCGAGCTTCGCTGGTTCACTGAAATGAGCAAATAACGCTCGCGATTTGCTCGGTGAGAATCAGATTCTCTAATATTTAGAACCATAAACAGCTAAAACGGATTCGCCGTTGACACCCGTTGGCGGCCAATGACACAGGTCAGGATGCGGCACGATTCGCGGTCCCCACGGGACTGCGGCGAACGCGACTGCAGCGAGAGGCGATGATTCGTGACGGTCAGCGCGGTCAGCGATGTCTACTTCGACCCATACGACGTGGAACTGAACGCGGACCCCTACTCAATGTTTCGGCGACTGCGCGAAAAGGCGCCGCTGTACTACAACGAGCAGCACAACTTCTACGCGCTGAGCCGGTGTGGCGACGTCGACCGCGCGATCGTCGATTATCAAACCTTCGGCTCAGGTACCCACTACTGCCTCGGCTCGGCGCTGGCGCGCCTCGAGGGCAGGATCGCTCTCGAGGAGATCTTGAAGGGCTTCCCCGAGTGGGACGTCGACCTTGCTGAGTGCAAGCTCTCCCCGACTTCCACCGTGCGGGGATGGGAGACAATGCCGGCGCTTCTCCGCTGAGGCGTGCCGAAAAAATCAAGTCAGGAATGAGGTAGCCATGACCGGACGTGTTGAGGGCAAAGTCGCTTTCATTACCGGGGCGGCACGCGGTCAGGGCCGCAGCCACGCGGTGCGGTTGGCGCAGGAAGGTGCCGACATCATTGCCGTGGATATCTGTAAGCCCATCCGTGAATCCGGCGGGGAAACCGCGATCCCGGCGTCGACGCCAGAAGATCTGGCGGAGACAGCCGACCTCGTCAAGGGCCATAACCGCAGGATTGTCACGGCCGAGGTCGACGTGCGTGACTACGACGCATTGAAGGCCGCGGTAGACAGCGGCGTGGAGCAGCTAGGCCGACTGGACATCATCGTGGCCAATGCGGGCATCGGCAACGGCGGTGAGACGCTTGACCACACGAGCGAAGAAGACTGGACAGAGATGATCGACATCAACCTGTCTGGGGTGTGGAAAACAGTGAAAGCCGGTGTCCCGCACATCCTTGCCGGCGATCGGGGCGGGTCGATCATATTGACCAGCTCGGTCGGCGGTCTCAAGGCCTACCCGCATACCGGTCACTACGTCGCCGCCAAGCACGGCGTAGTGGGCCTCATGCGGGCATTTGCAGTTGAGTTGGGGCAGAAGATGATTCGCGTCAACTCCGTGCACCCCACACACGTGAAGACACCGATGCTGCACAACGAGGGTACCTTCAAGATGTTCCGGCCAGATCTGGAAAATCCGGGCCCTGACGACATGGCTCCGATCTGTCAGCTGTTCCACACGTTGCCGGTTCCGTGGGTAGAGCCGGTGGACATCAGCAATGCGGTGTTGTTCTTGGCATCCGACGAATCTCGTTACGTCACCGGCGTGACTCTGCCGGTCGACGCGGGCGGTTGCCTGAAATAGCCTTCGCCGCACCTAATCCGGTGAGTCCGCCCGACTAAGACGCGGGTTGTGAATGACCGCGATCTTGAAGACCGCGCTGGTAATAGTTCCAAAGACACCCTGGCTCCCGATGAACAGTCGTTTGGTGTCGTAGCCGGCGACATCTTTCATGTTTTGTCCCCCGAAGCGTGCGGTGGCTGCGCCGTCGGGAAGGACAACTTCCACCCCGAGCAGGCCATGGCGTACAGCCAGCCGCTCCTCGCCGGTGGGAGCGGCGATCAGTTCGCCTACGGTACGCCCGGTCTCCGCCGAGGGGATGGCGGGGCATGTCACTCCCTGTTCGCTGAGCTGGCGGGTCAGGTCGGCCAGGGTGACCGCCCCGCCGACCACCAAATTCAGGTTGGCAGTGTTGATGTCGACGGTAGTGTTGCCTGCGCTGTCTGGTTGCGCGGCGGGCGGCGGCGCCGCCGGCGGCGATCCTCTGTGACTGTCGAGTGCAGAACGGACCGCGGACTCGAAGATGTCGACGGCGGGTTCCCCGGGTGAGAGATCGGGCAGCATGATGCCGGGGTTGAAGATCTGTGCGGGGTCGAAGGCGCGCTTGATTGCGCGTTGAGCGGCGATTTCCACCGGAGTGAAACGCTTTGTCATGAATTGGCGTTTCTCTGTTCCAACACCATGCTCACCGGTGATGGTGCCGCCCAATTTGAGCGCGGTATCGATGATTTCGTTGTTGGCGGATTCTAGTGCGGCTGCCGCGTCGGGGTTGTCGCGGTCGTAGAACGTAGTCGGGTGCAGATCGCCGTCGCCGGCGTGACCGGTCACCGCGATGAACAACAGCGCGTCGGAGTGCCGCACGGCGGCATCCTGGATGGCTTGCTGCGTCTCCGGGATGTGCTGGCGCGGAACAGTGACGTCGCCGATGAAGAAGCCTTTCCCGCTGTGCACCACGGCGTCGGGGGCATACAGGCGTCCGTACCACAATTTGGCCCGGGCGCCCTCGTCGTCGGCTCGGCGCACTTCCACGGCGCGTTGCCGCAGCACTTTCTCGACGATCGCGCCGTCGCGGTCGACCTCCTCGGCGGTCCCGTCGACGTCGATGAGCACGATCGCGTCGACGTCGAGGGGATAACCGGTATCGGTGAACTGCTGCAGGCCGGCGATGCCGACGCGGTCGAGCCATTCCACCGCCGCGGGAACCGTCCCGGTCTGGATGATCGCGGAGATGGTTTGGGCCGCTTCCTGGGCGGTGGCGAAGCTGCCCATCAGGCTGCGGGTAACCGGCGCGATGGGTCGCAGCGCCACGCTGGCCTCGATGAGGATCGCCAGCGTGCCTTCCCGATCCGATCAGCACGCCCAGCAGGTCGGGGCCATCGTCAGCGGCGCTGAGCTCGATGACCGTGCCGTCGGCCAGGACGGCCTCGACGTTCAGGACGTGGTTATAGGTGACGCCGTACTTCAGAGCGTGCGGACCGCCGGCGTTTTCGATGATGTTTCCGCCGACCGTGGCCAAGTGAGCCGACACCGGGTCCGGTGAGAACACCAGCCCATGAGGGGCGAGCTGCTGCTGCAGATCGGAGTTGATGACACCGGGCTGCACACGAGCGGTGCGCGCTGCCGGATCGATTTCCAGGACCTGGTTCAACCGGGTCAAATCGATCATCACCAGGTCAGGCCCGGCCATCATGCCCGCGCTGCAGTTCGACGCCCCACCTCGGATCACCAGCGAGACTTTCTGCTCGCCGGCCACGCGCACGATGGCGACCACCTCGTCGCGCGTGCGAGGGCGCAGCAGCAGCCCCGGTCGCTCACCGAAACCCCAATAATCCTTGCCGCTTTCAGACAGCGTGGCGGCATCGGTGACGACCTCATCTGGGCTGCTGAGCGCGGTGGTGAACGCGGCGACGATTGAGGTGTCCATCGGAGCTCTCCTTCGTGGAAAAGCGCTCGTAAAACGGACCTAGCCGCTGAACCCGAGGGGGACTTGCTGGGTGTGTGCGTTGATGAGGGTGGGGCGGCTGCGGTCGGCGATGCCGGCTTTGACCAGCTCGGTGACCTCGTCGGTGGTGTGTGCCTCATGCGCGTCAACGCCGTAGCTGGCCGCGGTCTCCACGACGTTGAGCCCAGGTATCTCGAGTCCTGGAACGTTCGGGGTCTTCTCCCAGACACCGAATTGCTTGACCACCCCGTATTCGGCGTTGGAGGCCACCACGATGGTGACCGGGATCTCGTAGCGCGCCGCGGTCCACAGTGCGGTGATGGCGTAATGCATCGATCCGTCCCCCATCAACGCGACGACGGGACGATCCGGCGCCGCCACTTGAGCACCGACGGCCGCCGGTAGGCCCCAGCCCAGCCCGCCGCCGGCCGCGGACAGGTGCGAGAACTGCCGAGACGGTCGGACGCTGTGTGTGAGGGCGACCTCGTTGCTGCCGGCCTCGCTGACCCACAACGCGTCCGCCGTTCCGGCTCGACTCACCGCTGCCCACAGGGCTTCGGGCTTCAGCGGCACCTGACCGGGTTCAACGCCGGGGGCCGGGTCGCGGGGAGCTGGGGCGGGCCGTTGTGTCGGTTCGGCGGCGGCCAGCAACGCGTGGGCTGCGCTGCGGACATCGGCGACGATCGCGTCACCGATGGGGGCGCGGGCGGCCTCGTCGGGATCGTTGGTGATGTGGATCAGGTGTGCACCCTCGGGCAGGTAGGGCCCGGGCACCAGCGGGTGGTACCGAAACACCGAGGTCCCGATCGCCAGCAGCAGATCGTGGCCGGCGAGGATCTGCGAGATCCAGCCGGCACCGGGCGGCAGCGCACCGTGATACAGCGGGTGGTTCTCGGGGAATCCGCTCCATCCGGTCAGTGGTGCGGTGTAGACGCTTGATTGAGTGCGTTCGGCCAGTCCGATCACCGCGTCCCACGCGTCGTAGCGTTCGACGTCGCCGCCGACGATCAACGCCGGGGACTTGGCCTGCGCCAGTCGTGCGNTGATCTGCTCGGCCAGGTCGGACGGGAACCCGTTCGCGTGGGTGACGGTGCGCTCGCGCACCACAGCGGTGTCCGCGGCCTGGGCGTCGGTGAGTTCGATCGGCATGTCATCCATCGGCAGCGAAACGAACACCGGCCCCATCGGGGGTGTGGTCGCTAAATGGATGGCACGGGCGAGTACCGCCGGAGACTCACTTGCGATCGCCGGTTCGGCCGCCCATTTCACGAATGGCTTTGCGATGGTATGGGGTTCGTGGTTGGTCAGCAGGCAGTACTGGTTTTGCATGTTGCGCCGCTGATTTCCCGCCGTGACGATCAGCGGAGTCTTGTTGACGTAGGCGTTGTAGAGCTGGCCCTGGGCGTTGCCCATGCCGGGGGCGGTGTGCAGGTTGACCAGTGCGGGCCGCTGCGTGATTTGGGCGTAGGCGTCGGCCATCCCGACTGGGATCATCTCCTGCAGGCCGAGGAAGTACCGGAAGTNGTCGGGAAAGTCTTCCAGCAGAGCAAGTTCCGACGATCCGGGATTGCCGAACCAGGTTGTCAGTCCGTGGGCTCGGCACAGGTCCAAGATGCATTGCGGACGGTTGTCATGCGCTGAACTCACTTTCTGTCGGGTTAACCACGTGAACGGGTTGGTCGAGTTCACCGGGGTGGGGGTCCAGCGCCCAGTCCAACATCTGTAGCCCATGAATTAAACGATCGTTTCAGACCCCGGCCAACTCACGTTGAATATCTTGACGAGCCCACGGCAGCAACGACAATGTTCTGAAACCAATATCGCCGTGCCCCGGCTGTGCTGGCGCACAACCAGTCGGTTCCCGGCCGGATAACAATGGCCAGATGCCATCGTGAAGCAGATGACCGCGGCCTTCCGCGCAGAGACACTGGATCACCGGTCCGGTGAAGGACTCACTGAAGAGGAGATCCGATTCGCGAGGTCCCAGTCAAACCTCACGTCTGATGAGGTCGGGTGGGTAGTCTCGCATGCGGGTCGGACGCACGCCGATCGCCTGACAAGCATTAACAAACCACAGGATGCTGCACATTTATGGACAAATTCGAAGGACGCGGAGCGGTCATCACCGGTGGTGCTAGTGGCATCGGCTTGGCCACCGCCACCGAGTTCGGCCGCCGCGGGGCCAGTATCGTGCTCGCAGACGTCGATAAACCTGCGCTGGAACAGGCTGTAGCGCGGCTGAAGGCCGAGGGGTTTGACGCGCACGGTGTGATCTGCGACGTCCGGCATCTCGACGAGGTGGTTCACCTCGCCGATGAGGCTTTCCTCCTTCTCGGCCATGTCGACGTCATATTCAGCAACGCCGGCATTGTTGTTGCGGGTCCGATCGCCCAGATGACGCACGACGACTGGCGCTGGGTGATCGATATTGACCTGTGGGGATCGATCCATGCCGTCGAGGCGTTCTTGCCGAGGTTGCTCGAGCAGGACACGGGCGGCCACATCGCCTTCACCGCGTCCTTTGCCGGCCTGGTACCCAATGCCGGACTCGGGACGTACGGCGTTGCCAAGTATGGCGTCGTCGGCCTGGCGGAGACGCTGGCCCGCGAGGTCAAGGACAACGGGATCGGGGTGTCGGTGCTCTGCCCGATGGTCGTCGAAACCAAGCTGGTCTCCAACTCCGAACGTATCCGCGGCGCGGATTACGAGCTGTCGGCAACGCCCGACGTGACCGGGGCGCTCGGGCCGCTCCCGGCGCAGGACGACAGCCTGGGCGTCGAGGACGTCGCCCGGCTGACGGCCGATGCGATCCTGGCTAACCGGCTGTACATCCTGCCGCACGAGGCCGCCCGCGCGTCGATCCACCGCAGGTTCGAACGCATTGACCGCACGTTCGACGACCAGGCCGCCGAGGGGTGGAGTCACTAATACCGCGAGCAGACGCAGAATCGCACGCGCGGGGCCCGCGCAGTGCGATTCTGCGTCTGCTCGCGACACATTGGGTCAGGTGGGCGTCCGGCCGATGATTCCGTCGGCTTCCAGGTCTGCGATCTCTGACACGGTCAGGCCCAGCCCTGCGAGTAACTCGTGGTTGTGCTGCCCAAGCAGTGGCGCGGGATGGGTGTGGAAAAGGCCGGGCCCGCCGGAGAACCTCATCGGGACGGTGCTGAACTTGGCCCGACCGTTCACTGGGTGCTCGACCTCTTCGAAGAAGCCCCGAAACGTCAGCTGATCCAGCTCCGTTTGACGATGGGGCTGCATCACCTTTCCCACCGGAACACCGGCATCCCAGAGCGTTGCGATGATGTCGTTGCCGCTGCGGTCTTCACACCACGCGGCCAGCTGTTCGTCGATCAGATCTTCGCGTGCGCGCCGCCCGGCGATGGAGGACAGCTTCGGATCCGTTGCCCAGGAAGGTGATCCGAGGGCATCACCCAAGCGCCCCCATTGGTCGTCGGTTTCCACCGCAACAGCGACCCAACTGTCGAGCCGGCCGAATTCGTCGATGTCGGCGGTGCGGTAAAGATTCTGGGGCGCCGCCGTTGGTCCGCGATTCCCCGCACGTTCCAGCAGTGCCCCGTACGCGGAGTATTCGACGATCTGTTCGGCGGAGATGCTGAGTGCGGCATCAACCATCGCCGCTTCGACGAGCACGCCCTGACCGGTACGGCGGCGGTGTTCCAGCGCCAGCAGCAGCGCATTGAGCGCGTGCACGCCCGCGTTGGGGTCGCCGATCGAGTAGGGCTCGTAGGGAGGACGGTCGGGATAGCCAGTCAGCCAACTCAACCCGGCTGCCGACTCGATGGCGTACGCGAACGCGGGATTATCGCGCCACGGCCCATCGAGTCCGAAGCCAGGCATGCGCAGCATGACCGCATCGGGCCTGATCGCTTGAACCGTTGCGAAATCCAGCCCCATCTGGTCCAGTACCCGAGGCGTGAAATTCTCCACAATGACATCAGATGCCGCGATGAGCCGGCGCAGCACCTCGCGGCCGCGCGCGCTCTGCAGGTCCAGCGTCAGGCCTTTCTTGTTGGTGTTGAGCGCAGCGAAGATCGGCGACTTCTCCCACCACTGGTCTTCGGTGATCGGCACCCCCGCGATCAGCCGGGTGCCGTCGGGACGACGGGCGGATTCGACGTGGACGACGTCGGCGCCGAGCATGGCCAGGAAGTGGGTGCAGCAAGGACCCGCCCAGAAGGTGGTCATGTCCAACACCCGCAGTCCGCTGAACGGCAGGCGGCGACTTGCGGGTCCGGTAGTCACCGGGCGCGGAATCACAGCGGCGCCCCGGTAAAGCTCGGTGTGCGCACCCAGCCGCGGCGCCGGTCGCGGCTGGCAAAGTTGCCCAGGCTGCATGCGGTATGGGTGGCTCGGCTGCTGGAATCCGTCGCGCGGATTGCGCACGAATGACCCGCGTTCCTGGAAGTGGTCCAGTGCGGCGATGTTGGCGCCGTTGGCGACCGGCGCGTTCGGAATCCTGAATGCCGTGGCGAGGTCGCGGATTTCCTCAGCCGGGTTGCTCTCGACCCACGCATAGATTTCTTCGGCATAGACGTTGGCCAGCTCAGTGATCGACAGTGGCGATTCCTCGTCGATCCACTCCGGGTGACCGACCATCGCGCACAGGTCGAACCACTGCTGGGCGGTGCCACACCCGAGGTCCACCAGACCGTCCTTCGCCTGAGCCACACCGGGCACCGTGCGCCGCCGCGCGTCTCGCCAGGGCCGGCTGAGCATTTCGAAATAGGTGACCGGGTAATAAGTCAGACACAGAATCTGTGTCTCCAGCATCGACAGGTCGATCAGTTCTCCCCCGCCGCTGGTTCGACGGAATCGCGACGTCAGGGTCGCGGCGCTCGCATAGGCCCCGGCCAAGTAATGGCCGACCTGCCCGGCGACGAACACCGGTGCCCGGTCCGGCGAACCGCGTCCCAGCCCGACGATTCCGCCGGACCAGGCCTGCAGCGTGAATTCGGTTGCCGCCCGGTCTCGCCAGGGACCCTCAAGCCCGAATGGCGTGATCGACGTGACGGTCAGGTGGGGATGAGCCCGGTGCATCGGATCTGGCGTAAATGCTTGATGTTCAGCCACTTTCGATCCGGCAGACCACACCACGGCGTCCGCGGACGCGAGCAACCGGGTGACCATCTCGATGTCGTCGCCGACGCCAGGGTCGGCGACGACGCTGTACTTCGAGCTTGCCAGATAGCTGAACAACGCGCCGTCACTGCCGGCTTGGATGGCCGCGCCACCCGATGACCACCGGCGCAGCGGATCACCTTCTGGCGGCTCGACTTTGATGACGTCGGCGCCGCCGTCGGCAAGCAGCTTAGTGCAGTATGCACCCGCTATTCCGGTGGATAGGTCGACCACCGTGTAACCGGCCAGTGGTGGTCCTCCCCGCAGTTCCTCCACTCATGCCTGCCAGGAAGGGCTCGCAGTCAGCACTTCGGGGCCGTCAGCGGTGATCAGGACCGCCTCTCGGCCGAAGACCGCACCGATCCCCTGCTCCCAGACATAGCCGGTGACGGCGAGCACCACTCCCGGCTCCAATCGTTCGACGGTCGCAGTCTGCGGCAGATGCGACGAAATGACTGGCGGATCGAAGCCCATGCCCAGGCCCCGGGCCACCGGCATCGGGGGCGCCGGCTCCCCTGCGGCCTGGTAGGCAGCAAGCAATTCGGCGGCGCCGGCGCCCGGCCGGCACGCAGCTATGAGTTTGGACCACAAGCTGTCCCAGCGCCGGTAGAGGGCTGAAACACCCGGGGCGCCTGGCCCTTTCCCCGCGAGCCAGGTCCGTCCGACCTCACCTGTGTAGCCACCGGCCAGCACTCCGGCGGAGAACGCCACCAGATCGCCGTCCTGCACACGCCCGTCGCCGTTGGCCCGTCGCCACGGGTGCTCGCGCGAAGTCACCCATGCGACATCTTGGTTTGACGGGGTGCTGACTCCGCCAGCTGCCAGGGCTTCGAGCAACACACCGGCAAGCGTTTGTTCGCTGACGCCGGGCCGTAGTTCGGCGACCGCGGCGGCCAGGGCCGACTCGGCCACCATGACCGATTCCCGCAGTGCGGCCACTTCCTCGGCTGTCTTGATACGCCGGGCCGCGCGCATCGCCAGTTCCCCGTCGACCAGCTCGGCATTGGGAAACGCCTTCGGCAGTAGCTGCGCAAACGCCGGTGACAGAGCGTCGGTTCCGACCCGGCGGGCGGTGGCCGCGCCGTCGATGCGCTGCAGAGCAGCAATGGTGTTCATCGGATTCCACGAGATGCCATACAGGTTCTCGTGGGGGATGTCGTCGGGAACGCCTTCGTCCCAGGTGCTGAGCAGATGAATGGCTCCCTTGGCACGCACCAGTACACACGTCGGGCCGAATGGCCGGGTGCCGGCGACCCACAATTGCGGTGCTCCGGTGACGTACCGGACGTTGGCTTGCCGGCCGAGGACCAGGACGTCGAGATCGTGCGCCGCCATTTGGTCCAGCGCCCGCTGCCGGCGCCCCGAGCGCAGTGTGCGCTCGTCGGGCAGGACTTCAGTTCCCATAGGGGTCATAGGGGTAGTCGGTCAATCGGATCCAGCCTTCCTCGGTGATCACCAGCACCTCTTCGCTGCGGTAGCCGCCGGTGCCGTCTTCCCACACCACGGGCTCCAGGACCAGCACCATCCCGGACTTCAGAACGAAACTCTCGTCGAACTCCTGCCCGAGATCGGTCCCGATCATGGGCATTTCGGCGGCGTTGACGCCGATACCGTGGCCCAGGTAGAAGTGCGGCAGCCACGGGCGGGTACCGCCGTTGGCTTTGATGGCGGCCCGGCCGAGATCGGCAGCTGTGGCTCCGGCCCGGGCGACACCCAGGACGGCGGTCATGATCTCGAACCATTTGTCGAACTGCGCCTGCTGACGTGGCGACGGGTCCCGGCCGACGATCCAGGTGCGCCCGAAGTCCGAGCAGTAGCCGTGATAAGTGATGCTGACGTCGGTCCACAGCACGTCACCTTCGGCCAGTTCCCGCTCGGTGGAAAGCAGCGGTAACGCCAGGTCGCCGTGCGTAGTCCAGACGCCTTCGGCTTTGCTGGGTGGCATCACCTGCCAGATCGGCTCGAGCATGCTGGCCGTGGCGCCTAATTCGAAGGCCTGTCGCAAAAAGCTTGCCGACAGGTCGGTCTGGCGGATTCCGGGCGCCAGACGTTTGTGAACTTCCACCATCGCCTCGTCGGTGATCCGGATGGCGGTGCGCACGCAGGACAGTTCGTCCGGGGTTTTGATCGCCTTGGCAACGCTGACAATAGCCGCGGCATCGGCGGGAGCACCGTTGGGAAATAACAGCTTCGGCGCGCGTGACATCGCGCCCGTGCACTCGTCGACCGCGATCGTGGCTCCTGGCGGAATTAATTCGACCAGCGCACGAGCGAAATTCTGCACCCCTTCATCGAATTCGAGGTAGACGGGGCCGTGCAGGTGATCGCCGGGCAAGTCCGACTCCAGCGAAGCTCCCTCGCGGAAGGGCAGGAACAGATGCGGCCACTCGTCCGTGGCGAGTACCACGGCCACCGGCCGCTCGACGTAGGACAGTCCGGCGTCGCCGAGCGGCCAACTGGCCCCGGTGGCATAGACAACGGCGTTGTTGCCTAACAGGATCATCGCGTCCACGCCACGTTCGGCCATCGCCGACCGCAGCCGGGCGCCGGTCTCCCGGCGCATCCGGGCCACGTCGGGTGTTTCGGGAATCACCAGGCCGCTACCGTTGCGGGTGCCCGCTTGCGCGAACGTCGTCACTACAAGCCCAGGAATTTAGTGATATTGCCGCTGACGATCTGCGCCGCGTCCGCCGGCCCGACGGCGTCGACCACGGCCGCCAGCGACTTCTCCGAATAGCCGTAAGTGCTCTCGTTGTGCGGATAATCGCTGGACCACATCACCTTGTCCACCCCGATCTTGTCGATCAGCTGCAAGCCCAGGGGGTCGACCATGAACGACGCGCTCATGTGGTTGTCCCAGTAGTAGCGCACATCGTGCTGCAGCTGCCGGTTGAACATGTGCCGGTAGGACGCCACCAGATGCTCGGCGTCTTGCAGCGCCCACGGCACCCAGGCGATCCCGCCCTCGAACCAACCGATCCGCAGCGCCGGGTGCTGGTCGAGGATCCCGCCAAAGATGTACTTGGAGAACGTCTCCCGGAATCCATCGATATTGATCATCATGCCGACGACAACGCTGTTGAACTCGCACGGGCTTTTCGGCGGGGTCTCCCCGATGTGGTGGCTGACCGGAAGGCCGGAGGCTTCGATCTCGTCCCAGACGGCGCCCATGCCGGTACTCGCGTAGTCGATCGGGTTGCCGTCGTCATCCTTGCCAGGATTCAGCGGCATCAGGAACGTCTTGAGCCCCAAGGACTTCAGCTCATCCAGCGTCCGCCGAGCGCCTTGCGGATCCCACCAGTTGATCAGCCCGGCACCGTAGAAGTGGCCGGCTGAGCGTTCCTGTAGCTCCGCGATGTACTCGTTGTAGATGCGGAACGCGAGTTCGCGAAGTTTCTTGTCCGGGTAGTGGAAAAGCGCCAGGATCGCGTTGGGGAACGCCAGTTCCTTTTCGACGCCGTCCTCGTGCAGCTCTTGTATCCGGGCCTCGATGTTGGTGCTCGCGGCCCCGGGCAGGTCGTCGTACTGCATCAGCACCGCACTGAAGTCGCCCGGCAGGAACGACTGGCCCTTTCGCCCGACTTGATAGGCGCCGTCCTCATACCAGATCCGCGGCGCTTTCTCCTTGAGGTCATCCGGGAACCGTTCGTAGAAGATGTCGGCCGCCAAGGAAATGTGGTTGTCCGCGGAGAAGACCACGGTCCCTTCCGGCAGCCCTACGTCGCCGTCCCCGGCGTGCCCACGGCGGTCCTTCGGTGCGCCGAAGCCTTCAGGCGGGTAGAGCGAAACGGTGCTTGTCTGCGTCGACATTGTTGACCTTCCAATCGGATCGGCATCTGAAGACTAGCCATTTTGGGCTGCTCAATACACTGCGCTTACCAGGGCCCTACCACGTCACGGGCAGTTCGTAAACGCCGTAGGCGAGCCGGTCATGTTTGAACGGAATGTCCTCGAACGGGACGCCCAGCGCCAGCGTCGGGACCCGGCGGAACAGCGTGCGGAAGACGATCTGCAACTCCGCGCGGGCAAGCTGCTGGCCCACGCACTGATGCCTGCCGTAACCGAACGCGACGTTGCGGTCGGCCCCGGAGCGGTGCAGATACAGTCGATCCGGCTCGGCGAAGGCGTGCGGATCCCAGTTCGCCGGAGATAGGTCGATGATGATGCCCTCGCCGGCGCGGATGACCTCCCCGGCGATGTGGATGTCTTCGACAGCGACGCGGCGCTGGCCATTTTGGATGATGCTGAGGTAGCGAAGCAACTCCTCGACCGCGCTGGCGACGACCTTGGGATCCTCGGCATCGCGGAGGACGACCGACTGGTCGGGATTTTCCAGCAGGGCAAGCACACCGAGCCCGATCATGTTCGAGGTGGTCTCGTGTCCGGCGATCAGCAATCCGGTACCCAATTGCGCGGCTTCTTTCACGCTGAGCTCGCCGGCCTTGACCCGTTCGGCAAGGTCGGAGACCGCGTCTTCGGCCGGATTCTCCATTTTGGCTTCGACCAGCTGAGCCAGGTATTTGTGCAGGCTCATCGCGCCTTTCACGGTGTCCGCACCGGTCGCGTAGCGCGCCAGCCCCATCGTGGCGTGGTGCTGGAACATCTCGGCGTCCTCGTAGGGCACCCCCAGCAGCTGGCTGATCACCAGCGACGGCACCGGCAGTGCGATCGCGGCGACCAGGTCGGCCGGTTGGGGCCCGGCCAGCATCGCCTCAATGTGCTCATCGGTGATCTGCTGGATGGTCGGCCGCAGCCCTTCAACACGCTTGAACGTGAACGGCTTCGACAACATCCGCCGGAATCGGGTGTGCTCTTCGCCATCGGACGTAAAGACGGATCGAGGGCGCTTGTGCACGGTTGACAGCATGCCCTCGTTCCAGTGCGGAAAGCCGGGAACTCGGTCATCAACGCTGACCCGGGAATCGGAGAACAGCTCACGCACTTCCTCATAGCCGGTGATCAGCCACGGCGTGCTGCCGTCCCAGATCCGAACCCTCGACAGCGGCTTGGTTTCAGCCAGTGCCATGACGGCGGGCGGCGGGGCGAATGGGCAGCCCCGGTGCCTGGCCATCGGGTAGTCCGGGATCCCGGAGGCGGCCTCGCTCGCGGTACTCGTCAGTGTGTCCGACATCTGTCTCATTCCTCGATATGGATGGCCAGAGCAGGACAAGCCGCAGCCGCGCGACGTGCGCCCTCGGCCTGCTCGGCCGATGGGTTTGCGTTGAGCAGCACGACGACGCCGTCCTCGTCCCGCTGATCGAACAGCTCAGGCGCGTTCATTACGCAGTTACCCGACGATGCGCAGGTATTTTGATCGACAGCCACTTTCATCTGCATACTCTTCACTCGTACGGCGTCACGGGTGCCAACCACAGGCCCACGATCGCGTCGATGAGGCCGGATGCGGCAGCCCGCCATGAACGATGGGACATCGATCCGCCTGCGGCGAGCGCACGTTCAAGATCGGCGCAGGTGTGCATCAACAGGTTGCGGGCCATGATGTTGCGTTCGAAGCGCACATCGATCGGCAGGTCCGGCAGGCAGTGGTTGATGCCGTCAACAACCTGAACCAGCGACGGCGAGCTCAGTGCGCCCTTGACGACGATGTTGTAGTAGGCGGGATCGGTCATCGCCTGCGCTGCAAAGCGGGCATACCAAGTGGGATTGCCCAGAGCAACGAGGTGGTCGGTCAGCGGTCGCACCAGGCAGGAAACCCAGTCTCGCATCTCGGCGACTTGACCTTTTTTAGGGCCCGACTTCAGGAGCTCGGCCACCATCTGGTCACGACGCTGCTCGACGGGCCCACGATGTTTCTCCTCGATGGCACGCACCAAGTCTGCTTTGGTGCCGAAGTGGTAGCCCACCGCCGCGTTATTGCCCTGACCTGCGGCTTCGCTGACCTGCCTGTTGGAGACTGCGAACATGCCGTGCTCGGCATACAACCGCTCGGCCGCCACCAGAATCGACTCCTGCGTGGAGCTGGCGCGCTCGGTACGAACGGCTCTGCCGACTGCGGTCACTCCGCTAGTCAACCCGCTGGACGGGCATTAAGTCAAGCGACTGATTTAAATTCTATTTCGTTCGCGCCGGCGTAACGGCACGGCGAAATCCGGGTTGTTTTTTCGCCCCCTGCGTTCCGCTGGGCTCACCAGTGGCAGCAGGCCGCCAGCCGCATTTCAGCCCATCGATTCATCGAACGACTCGATGTGGAACCGCTCGTGCTCAACGTCGGCGATTTCCGGTAAACCGCCGCTGAGAGCCTCGATCAGTCCTTTGACCTTCACCGTCTCATCCTCGGTCGGGATCTCACCGGCTTCCAAGTCGTCCAGCAGGTCCGCGCGCAATCCGGCTCCGTGAGCCGTCTCCTTTGCCGATAGTTTGGCGCGACGGCGTGCCACATACAGCTGCTGGCCCAGCGTGGACCCCGCTGCGGTCGCGGCGCGTTCCATCAAATCGTCATAACGCTGACGAGTTTCGCTGAGCGCAACGATCACCCGGGGGGTGAGCCTGTTTCGTGCTGCCGCGTCGGTCAGTGTTTTCTGCAGCTTGCGCAAGCCGGTGAGAATCACCTCGACTCGGGGACGGAAATCGTCGTCGTCATCGTCAGGCAATGCGGCGATCGCGGCGGCGTACATATGCATCGCCGCGTCGGCCATACCGCCGATAATCGGTGCTTCGCCTTCGTCTGGGTGGTCTTTAGCCATGGTCCCCTCGGTTCTATTACGGTTTTTGGCAGGCCGCTTATCGCTCGTTAGCATTTGGTTTCGGGCATTAGCGGTGATCCGTGAGTACCGCTGCGGTTGAGGATATTCTGTGTGGCTGCCGGTGTACACCCGCCAGTTCTTGAGACAGGGACAGACGATTCGCCGGCGAACCTCACCGCAATCGGGCCCGAAGCGATGGCGCCGGACCCTCGAGCGTGACGCAGCAGTCACGCTGGAGCCCGAACGTGACTGCGGCGTCACGTTCGAGACCTGCCCAAAAGGTCATCCCTCGGGTTTCTTGGACCGGATCGCCTTGCCCGCGACCGTCCCCCCGTCCACCGGCAATACGGTTCCGGTGACGTAGCGCGACCGGTCGCTGGCAAAATAGAGCGCTGCCTCCGCGATGTCGTCGGGCGTGCCCTCGCGCTTCAGCGGCCGGTCGGCCCGCATCGTCTCGCGGATCGACGCCTCATACCGCTCGATCTCCCCGGGATCCATATTCACCGCCGATGTCGCCAGCAACGGCGTGCGTATGTTGCCCGGCGCGATGGCGTTGACCCGAATCTCGTAGTACGCCAACTCGATTGCCGCGGACTTGGTGAACTGGATGACCGCGGCTTTCGACGCGCGGTACGTCATGACGCCGCCGCCGGCCTGAATACCGCCGATCGAGGTCATATTGACGATTGATCCCCCGCCGTTGGCGGCCATGTGCCGGGCGGCGTCTCGGGTACCTGCCATCACACCCAGGACGTTGACCGCCATGATGCGGTGGAAATCGGCGAGGTCGTCGTCGAGGAATCGGCGGTGCATGGTGCCTGAAACTCCGGCGTTGTTAACCATGACGTGCAGGCCGCCGAATTTCTCAACGGCGGCGGCCACCAGCGCCCCAACTTGGTTGGGGTCGGAGACGTCCGTCCGCCGGAAAAAGGCATCGGGGCCCAGCGTTGCTGCCAGGGCCTGACCGCTCTCGTCTTCGACGTCGGCGATGAGTACCCGCGCACCCTCGGCCAAGAACCGCTCCACCGTGGCACGGCCAAGACCCGAGGCCCCACCGGTCACTACGGCTACTTTGCCATCCAGTTCGTTGGCCACCCGACGAGTTAATCGGCGCCGCAGGGGTTGAGTCAAGCAGTTGATTTAAGGGTGTCGAGCACGGAGGCAATTACCTAGCGGGTGCCCTCGCCACCGCTTGCGTTCCGTTTAGCACCCGAGCACGGTATAAAGCGCTGGGGGACGGATCGACGACGTGAGGAGCGGTCAATGCCGGTGCTTCCCACAGGCGGGATCCCCTTCGACAGCACGCAGCTCACCAGGCGCGGCTTCATAGCCGCTGGCATTGCGGGTGGCTTTGTGCTTGCCGGGTGCAGCCAATCCAGAACCGGGGCCTCGAGCAGCTCGGCCCAAATGGCTGCCGCCATTGCCGCGGCGGAGGCGGCCCGGCCACACAGTGGGCACACTGTGACCGTCAGCTTGACCGCCAAACCCGTACAGATCGACCTGGGAGGGCCGATCGTCCATACGCTGGCCTACGGCGACACCATCCCGGGGCCGCTGATCCGGGCAACCATTGGCGACGACCTCGTGGTCGCGGTTTCGAACCGGCTCGATCGCCCGACATCGTTGCATTGGCACGGCATCGCGCTGCGCAACGACATGGACGGCGCGGCCCCAGCCACCCCGAACATCGATGCCGGCCAAGACTTCACCTACCGTTTCTCCGCCCCGACTTCGGGGACCTACTGGGGTCATCCGCACGTTGACCTCGAAGAAGACATGGGACTCTATCTGCCGGTGATCATCGACGATCCGACCGAGAGCGGCTACGACGCCGAATGGATTGTCGTCCTCGACGATTGGACCGACGGCGTAGGCAAGTCTCCGGAACAGCTCTACGAAGCACTGATCTACGGTGAACTGACCGCCCGGACGACCCCGACGACTTCACCAACCTCGACGACAGAGACGACTGGTACGACTGTGACAACCTCGAGTGCCGGGATGCCGGGTATGCCAGCGGGCAGCGTCGGCACCAGTAGCCTGCTCGGCGGCGACGCCGGAGATATCGCCTACCCGTACTATCTGATCAACGGCCGAATTCCCGCGGCTCCCACCACCTTCAACGCGAGACCGGGCCAGCTAATCAGGATCCGCTTCATCAACACCGGCTCCGATACCGCGTTTCGCGTCGCGCTGGCCGGCCATTCGATGACGGTCACCCATACCGACGGTTACCCCGTGGTGCCCACCCAGGTCGACGCCTTGCTGATCGGCATGGCCGAGCGCTACGACGTCACTGTGACCGCCGCCGACGGCGTGTTCCCGTTGGTCGCCCTCGCTGAAGGTAAAAACGACCTGGCACGCGCGTTGCTCTCCACCGGGGCCGGCAGCCGACCCGACCCGCAATTTCGGCCGGCCGAACTCAACAAGCGGGTGGGGACCATCGAGATGTTCACCGCCACAGCGCCGGTCACCTTGGGCCCGGCTGAGCCCAACCTCAAGTTGCCAGTCGTGTTGGGCGGCAACATGGCTAAATACGAATGGACGATCAACGGCGAACCCTACGACAGGACCAATCCGCTGCACGTGCAACAAGGCCAGCGGCCGACTATCGCGTTCGACAACACCACGATGATGTATCACCCAATACACCTACATGGCCACACTTTCCAGATGATCAACGCCGATGGCAGCGCCGGGGCCCGCAAGGACACCATCATCGTGCTGCCCAAGCAGAAAAGCCACGCGGTCCTGGTCGCCGACAACCCCGGCTTATGGCAGTTGCACTGCCACAACACCTATCACCAGGCAGCCGGGATGCAGACCCGTCTGGACTACATCCTCTGAGCTGAGACTTTTCCGAAAAAATCCAGTAGCAACCCGTTCACCGCCGCCGACTGCTCGATCTGCGGACAGTGGCCGGCCTCGTCGACCACCACCGACCGTGCACCCTCGATCTGTTCTGCGATCTCAGCGGCCCAGCCGGTGGGAAGGAGTTTGTCGCCTCCCCCTTCGACGACGAGCGTTGGCACATTGATGCGCTCATAGGGTAGGGCNGTCGACGGGGTTGAGGACGGCNGCGAAGATGCATCGGGACGGCGAAAGCGCGCCGCCGCCACTGCTTCCCATGCCCCGGCAGCGATGCTCGACTCATAGCGGCGCCACACATAATCTTCATCGGCCGGATAGCCGGGGTTGTAGAACAGCGCCTCGACGATGCGTCGCATCGCGTGCAGGGTCGCGTCGTACTGCTGGAGCGCGTCGAAGTGCCGATTTTGCTGGATCTGTCCGCCCCCGCAAATGATCGCCAGGGTGCGGACCGGCAGCAGCGGCGTATCCGAGGTGGTGTCGGTGAGCAGGTTTATGGCGCCCATCGAGTTGCCGATGAAATGTGCCGAGCCAATGCCAAGCACTTCACAGAAGCGCGCCACATGGCGAATCCGCATGCCCCGTCCATCGACGAAGTCGATGACCTTCGCCGACTGCCCGAACCCCAACTGGTCCGGCGCCAGCACACGGTACTGCGCGGCGAGGGCGGCGATGTTGCGCTCCCAGCCGAGTTCGGCGCTTGCACCGAACTCGCCACCATGAAGCATTACCACCGGATCGCCTGCGCCGGCTTCCAGATAGCTGGTTACCAGACCGTCGACCAGCACGGTTTTGCGATGAATCTCCATCGCCCGCCTTCTCTACTTGATCGCGATAGGATTGACTGGAGAGCCAACGGCGCCAACAATGCTCAGCGGCGGCGCGATGAGCTGGAACTCGTAGACGCCGTCGGCGGCGCAATCCGCTGCCAGCGCGGTCAGGTCCCAGTACTCGCCGAGCGTCAGCCCCATGTCACGCAGGGTCAGTAGGTGGAAGGGTAGAAACACTCCCTCGACTCCGGACACCGGGTCTTCGACCTGGAGATTGTCGGCCGCGATCGCGGCGACCTCGTGATCGTGCAGCCACGAAGCGCACTGCCAGTCCAGGCCGGAATAGGGTTCCGTTTTGTTGCCGGTCATGAGAAACCTTGCCCACCAGCCGGTTCGGATCAGCACGATATCGCCCAGCCCGATCGTCACCCCCTGCGACCGAACGACATCATCCAATTCTTCTGGGGTTATTGGGTTTCCGTGTTCGAGAAAGACGTCCGCGCCGCGATGGCGAACAAGATCCAGCAGCACCCCGCGCGAGGTGATGCCCTTGACGTCAACCTTTTCGATGCCGCAGTGGTAGGCGCCCAGACTGGTCACCGACCCCGCCGGGAAACCATTGTAGAGCTGATCCTCGTAATAGACGTGGGACAATGCATCCCACTGGGTCGCCGCCTGCAGCGGCATGATGATCATGTCATCGTTGAAGCGGAACAGGTTGTCGACGAAGTACTTGCCCATCTGCTTCGCCGTCGGGTTTTGCGGCCACACCGGCCCGTATTGCGCCAGCGTGTTCGCATCCCCGCCGTCCACGGTCATGAGATGTATGGGATTGTGCCGGAACCCGAACGCGCCCTGCGGTCCTGACGACCCGAAGTCCACGCCGAGCGGGAACACCTTCCCATGCCTGACCAGACTCGCGGCCTGCGCAACCTTTTCGGCCGTGATGAAATTCAGCGTGCCAAGCTCGTCGTCATCCCCCCACCGCCCCCAATTGGAGACGTCACGCGCGACCCGCCGGAAGTCAGTCAAGCCGGCCATGGGGCTCCTTCCTCGAGTTCGCAAGCGATCGCGGCGCCTATGTTTCCGCCGTCGACCCACACCACCTGCCCCGAGATATAGCTCGCGGCAGGGCTATTCAGAAAGAGCAGAACCGACGCCTGCTCAGCGGGACCCGAAACGCGGCCCAACGGCTTGGGTATGTCGTCGAGGAATCCCTGCCCGTACGCCGTCCGCAGCTGATCAAGGATCGGCGTTTCGGTGACCCCTGGGCCGGTGCAGTTGATGCGGATCCCTTGGGCGCCGAGGCGCGAAACGTTTAGCATGGTGTAGAGGATGATCGCTTCTTTGGAGAATTGGTAGCCGCTTCCGGCCAGCTCGTCCGGGTGGCGATGACACCAGTCGATACCCTCGCTCATCGTCGCGGTATTCAGTAGCGGAGCCACAGCCCGCAGATGCTCGCGGTATCCCGTCGCGGCGAGCGAGGACACGCTCACAATCGACGAACCCGCGGCCATTCGCGGGACCAGCGCTTCGGTGAAGTGCCGCAGGCCCAGGAAGTTGATCGTGACAACGAGCAGTGGGTCGCCTATCCCCGAGGAGACGCCTGCGATGTTGAAAAGCGCGTCAACACGTCCGCCGATGGAGGCCGCCGCGTGATTGATCGACTCCGGGTCAGCGAGGTCCACCTCACGAAAGTCGTTGATCTGGAAGGCCGGTGGACGTTTGTCCAGTCCCACGACGTCGGCCCCGAGTTCGGTGAGCTGTCGCACCACATGTTCGCCGATGCCCGACGCACACCCGGTTACCACGGCACGACGACCGTCGTATCGCCAAAGCTCGTCAGTTTGTCCCAACATCTTCGGTGAAATCAGAGATCTCCCGGTCTCACTTGCGCTCCTCTTTTGCGCGCTGCGCCGCCTGGACGCGGCCCTCGTTGATCTCCGCCATGGCTTCCGGGATCTCGCTGGCGGTGAACTTACCGCCGCGGCCGGTAGGCAGGCCACCAAAAGAGTAGTTTTCATTGAATTGCGGTGTGGTCGATTCGGGCCGTCGCGCCTCGACCTTCTCGATGACGGGTGCCAGCCGCGCGGCTTTGTCGGCCATTGCCTTTTCGTCGCGCTCGATGAACTCTGGCAGCACCGCTTTGCCCATCAGCTCGATGGACTCCATCGTGCCCTCGTGGCTGCGCGGGTTGAGCAGCAGGATGATCTCATCGACGCCGCTGTCCTCGTAGCCACGCAGGAATTCGCGCACAGTGGCCGGGGTGCCGATGGCGCCGCGTCCGGGGCCGTACGCCAGCGTTGGGTCCTTCTCCACCTCTTCGAGATAGCGCTTCCACACTCCGGTGCGCCCGGGGGTGTGCACACCGGTCATGTAGTAGTGCATGATGCCGAACGAGAAGAATCCGCCGCCCTGCCCGAGCCGTTGCAGAGCCTGCTCTTCGGTCTTGGCGATCATCATCGACAGGTCGCCACCGATGGCGAGGATGTTCGGATTGATCTGCGGTGTGACCGGGACACCGTTCTCCTCGAATTCCTTGTAGTAGCCGTTGACCCGCTCGGTCAGCGGCCCTGGTCCGGTGTAGGCGAAACTCAAAGCACCGATGCACTTTTGGGCTGCCATCTGCACGCTGGCCGGCCGCGTGCAGGCGACCCACACCGGTGGATGCGGCTTTTGCATCGGCTTGGGAATCACGTTGCGCGCCGGCATCTCGATGTGCTCGCCCTTGAATCCTGAGAAGGGCTCCTCGATCATGCATCGGATCGCGACCTCAAGAGCCTCTTCCCACTGCGCGCGCTTATCGGCGGGATCAATGCAGAATCCGCCCAACTCACCGACGGAGGAGGATTCCCCGGTGCCGAACTCGACACGTCCGTTAGAGATCAGGTCCAGGGTGGCGATTCGTTCCGCGACCCGGGCCGGGTGATTGACCGCGGGCGGCAGGTGCATGATGCCGAACCCCAGCCGGATGTTCTTGGTCCGCTGGCTGGCTGCGGCCAAAAACATTTCCGGCGCGGTGGAATGACAGTATTCCTCGAGGAAGTGGTGCTCGGTAAGCCAGACGGTGGAGAATCCGGCCTTGTCGGCGGCCTCAACCTCGTCCAGACAGTCTTGCAGCAGGATCCGTTCGTCGTCGGGCTGCCATGGACGCGGAAGGGCGAATTCGTAGAACAGCGAGATTTTCATTGCTACCTCCTATGAGAATTAAAGGTCTGCTTGTCGCTGGCTTTGCCGGCCTGTGCGGCAGCGTGTTTCGCCGCGACAAAACCAAATGTCATCGCCGGGCCTATGGTCGCCCCGGCGCCGGCGTAGCTGCGTCCCATCACCGGCGCTGCGGTGTTGCCCACCGCGTAGAGGCCCGGCACGACGGTGTCATCGGACCGCAGCACTCGGGCGTACTCGTCGGTACGCAGACCACCTGAAGTCCCGAGGTCGCCGAGGACGATTCGAAACGCGTAGTACGGCGGATCTCCCAGCGGATACAGGTTCGGGTTGGGCAAGGTCGGGTCGCCGTAATAGTTGTCGTAAACGCTGTCGCCACGATTGAAATCGTCGTCGTGACCCTTGTGTGCCAGTTCGTTGAAATGACGGGCAGTCTCGCGGAGTTGTGCTGCCGGCACGTCGATCTTGGTTGCCATCTCGTCCCACGTCGTCGCCGCTCTGACAACGCCCGATTCCAGCCACGCTGCCGGGACCTTACGCCCAGTGGGCACCGGCGCTCCGGGTATTTTGGGTATCGGCAGATGCCCGGCGACTACGTAGCGATTGAAGGACCGGTGATCTGTGATGAGCCAGCATGGGATATGGGTGACCCCCGATTTCTCGCCTTCGATCATGGCGTGACCGAAGTCCATGTACGGCGCAGCCTCGTTGATGAACCGTTTGCCTTCGCCGTTGACGATGAACTGTGCCGGCATCATCCGCTCGTTGAGCATGAACTGCATTCGGCCGTCCGGCCATTGGATCGCGGGGAACCACCAGGCTTCGTCGAGCAGGTCGGTTGCGGCCCCGACCTTTTCGCCGGCGCGGATGCCATCGCCCATGGCTGCGGGATTACCAAAGCTCCAGTCCCGGTCCACGACGGGTAGGTGTTCTTTGCGCCAGGCCAGGTCGTGCTCGAAGCCTCCGGAGGCCACGATCACACCGAGGCGCGCACCGATACGCTGCTTCCTTCCGTCCCGCTCGACCAAGGCTCCGGTCACCGACCCATCGGCGTCACTGAGTAGTTCAGCCATCGGCGAGTCGAGCCACAGTGGGATGCCCTGCTCCCGCAGCGCCAGCCTCAGCCGAGCCGCCAGTGACTGCCCGATCGCCGCGATCCGCTCGCCGAATACTCTCGCCCTGACCATCCGGGAAATCAACTTCAGTAGGACGCCTTTCCCGGCCCACGACTGCCTGATCCGATAAAACGATCGGAGCTCTTTGGGGCCGAGCCATATTCCCTTGGGAGCGAGCGCCAACGGCTTGAGCAGTCTCTGCTCGTCGGCACCCAATTTCCGCAGATCGATGGGTGGCACGTTGATCGTGCTACCAAGTTCGGAGCCGCCGGGCAATTCCGGATAGTAATCGGCATATCCTGGCTTCCAGACGAATTCAAGCCAACCGGAGAGCTCCTCGAGAGACTCCAACATTTTCGGCGATGACTCGACGTATTGCCGTATTCGCGCATCGCTGACCAGACCGTTGGTGATCTGGTGCAGGTACTCGACAACGCCTTCCGGAGAAGGCACGTAACCCGCCCTGCGCTGCGCGGGTGCCCCAGGAACCCAGATGCCGCCGCCTGATAGCGCGGTAGAACCGCCGAAATAGGAGGACTTCTCCACGATCAACACACTCAGACCGGCAGCATTTGCCGTCAGGGCAGCGGTCATGCCGCCACCACCAGACCCGACTATCAGCACATCGACAACGTGATCGAAGCCGTCCACATCTGCAGCGGTCATTTCGACAGTGCCGTTCTGATGGCGAAGCCGGCGATCAGTTCGGCAACCGGTCTGTAGTAGCGCCGAGTCGTCGAGTACGGCCCTGCGGTTGCCAATGCCGCGAAGGCCGCTATCCAGGTCCGGATTTCGTGCGCTGAGCCGCCGCCTTCGTGCAGCACGAACGAGTTGGACCAATGATCGAACTCGGCAAGCCTTCCCGCGTCGATGATCTCCAGAAAGCGATGGTCCCACGCCGGATTGAGGGGTTGTAGTTGGCTCTCGCCGCCGGCGAAGTTCCTGGCCGCGTCCATCACGGCGGTCTGCCGGGCTTGCCGCTGCTCGGACGTCATCGGTACGCCGTGCACGATCCGCTGCAGCACCGCCTCGGGAGCCGTTGCCAGTGTTGGAACCGGGGGACTGTGCGAGAGTCCGCCGGATCCGATCAACAAGACCCGCTTGTCCAGAGTGGCCAAGAAGCTGCCGACCGCGGTACCCAGTGCCCGGCAACGCTGTAACGGTCCCAGCGGCACCGCGATCGCGTTGACGAACATCGGGATGACCGGACGCGAGGTGGCATCCCCGAAGAGTTTCTCCAGCGGCTGGACGGTGCCGTGATCCACGTCCATGCTCGCTGATACCGCGATGTCGACGCCGGATCCGAGGACGGCTTCGGCGCAGTCCGCCGCGATGTCTTCGGGAACGTTGAGCGGGCCGGCGTGGGTTCCATAATCGCCAACTCCGCTCGCGTTCATACCGATACAGAACGGCGGCATCGACTTGTAGAAGAACCCGTTGTAATGATCCGGGGAAAAGATGACGACGAGTTCGGGGTCGTAATCGTCGACGAATTGTCGCGCCTGCCCGATCGCACCATCGATATCGTCAAGCAGGTCCTGCGACGGCCCCGGTAGATTCAGCAGCGGGCTGTGCGACATACAGCACAGAGCCAGTGGCACTTTGGAAATCACCCCCTTCCGGGGTGAGCTTGAGAGTGTCGAGAAGCGAGGCGCTCAAGTCGGGCGCGAGCTGGGCGATGCAGGCCCCGGCGATGCACCGGTCGGGGCGCAGGAACAACACCGATTCCTGATGGATGTCGAACCACGCTTTGAGACCACCGGTGCGATCACCCACGATCACCACGTCGGGATCCTCAGGAGTCGAAGCGTCCGACCAGTGCAGCTGAGTCGATGGCCGAAGTGCCACAAAGCGAGCGCCTAAGGCTTTCCAGTTTGCGAACGCCTCATCACCCAGGATCTCGCGCGGGTTGTTGTTCCAGCACAGGACGGCGAACCAAGAGCCCAGCACGTCATCCAGAAGAACATTCTGCTGGGTGCGGGTGTCGACGCGAGGCTGAATGAACAAAGTGCCGGCCGGCGATTCGGTGCGACGCGGCTCTTTAGGATCCAGCGAGTGCACGACGGCCCCGTGCTCGTAGCGCGGCATCGGCTTGAACCGCATTTCCAACACATACCGCTTGAGCGAAGGAACAATTGACGCGGATCGCACGATGAGGTCCCGTGCGGATGCGACCCGGCGGTTGGTCGGCGAGATGACGCGGCCCACCATGGTGGACAGGTCGATCATCGCCCGGGCGTGCTTGCGCCGCTCGACGTCGTAGGTGTCCAGCAACCCGTCGTCGGCCCGGCCGCTCACCACCGCGGCAAGCTTCCAACCCAGATTGGCCGCATCCCGGATGCCGCTGTTGTAGCCCTGCCCCTGCCAGACCGGCATCAGGTGCGCGGCGTCTCCGGCCAGCAGCAACCTGCCGCTGCGAAACGCGCTGGCAATCCGCGAGTGATGCGTGTAGACCCGGCGCCGGATCACCTCGACCCGGTCGGGGTGCGGCACCATCCGCGCCAGCATCTGGGTCAGAAAGGCCTCGTCCTCCGCCTGCTCGTCAGACTCGTCGGCGTGAATCATGAACTCGAACCGGCGTATTCCGTGCGCGATCGAGATAGAGGCATAAGGGCGATCGGGGTCGGCACCGACCTCACTGTTCGGGTGGCCCAGCGGATCGTTGGCGATGTCGACGACCAGCCACCGCGTCGGCGACGTCGTGCCGTCGAAGGACACACCCATCATTCCGCGGGTAATACTGCGGCCGCCGTCGCAGCCGACGACGTAACGCGCTCGCACACTGGAGGTGTCGCCTTCGTTGCCGAACTCGACGGTAACCCCGTCGGTGTCCGGCACACACGAGGTCATAGGGCTGTCCCAACGCACCTGGACGTTCTCGAATCTGTCTAAGCCGCTGAGCAACTCGGCGTCGACTAGCGGCTGCACGAAGCCGTTGCGCTTGGGCCAGCCGAAACGTGCGTCCGGCGGCGCCATTTCGGCAAGGACCCGGCGCTGGGCGTCGAAGAACCGCAGAATCTGGTTGGGCACGGTGTGTGGCAAGACGCGCTCGACCAGACCGATCGACTGGAAGGTGCGCAACGCTTCGTCGTCCAGCCCGACCCCGCGCGGGTAGTCGATGAGCGTAGCCCGTTCCTCGACAATCAGTGTGCGGACACCTTGCAGACCAAGGATATTCGCTATAGTCAACCCGACGGGGCCCGCGCCGACAATAACAACGTCGACCGCTGCGTTTTTCTGGGTTTCGCCCATCAGCGGCCCAGCAGGAAATCGAGATGCAGACGGTTGAAGGTCTTGGCGTCCTCGTACTGCGGCCAGTGACCACAGCCTGGCATCACCTCGAATCGCGCGCCCGGGATCAGTGCGGCCATGCGGCGTCCCTCGGTCACATCGGCGGTCGGGTCGTCGCTGGTCCAGAGCACCAGCGTGGGCGCGGTGATGGAGCCGTATTCGTCCGGGCCGAGAATGTTGCGTGCCCGGATCTCCGGATCCTGCAGCGCCATGATGTCGCGCATGGCCGCGACGAATCCTGGTTGGCGATAGATCCGTTGGCGGCTGGCGACCAGATCGTCGTAATCCTTGGACTTGTCCGCCATCAGCCACTTGATGCGCGCCTGCACGGTCTCCCATGTCGGGTTCTCTGCGGCGGCCATGGACAGCATGATGATCCGCTTCATCACTACCGGGTCGGCCTGGGAGCCACCGGCCGTGTTGAGGACGAGTCGGTCAACCACGTGCGGATGATCAACGGCGGCGCGGGCCGCCACCCAGCCGCCGAGCGACTCTCCGCTCAGGTACGCGTAATCGACACCGATGGTGCGCAGCACAGCCATCAAGTGCTCGACGTAGTGGCTGATCTCGAGCGGGTGACCCGGCTTGTCGGTGTACCCATGGCCCAACATGTCTATCGACCAGGTCCAGAAATGCTCCGCGTGCGCCGCCAGGTTGCGGACGTAGGCCTCGGCGTGACCACCGGAGCCGTGCAACAGGATCAAGACCGGCTTGCCGGGATCGCCGGCACGCAGATAGCGGGTCCGAACTCCCCCAGCGTCGAGGTAGCCCTGCTCAAACGCGGTGCCCTGGAGATCACTCCATACGCTCTCGAACTCCGCCACTATCCCTCTCTGGTATGCCCTCTGCCTTCAACCTCATCTATGTG